>Ga0302325_10001286_pt1 | contig 64724 bp, 57 predicted proteins | sample Palsa_T0_2_FD_201948 | JGI IMG/M metagenome (GOLD analysis project Ga0302325, IMG submission 201948) | Peat permafrost microbial communities from Stordalen Mire near Abisko, Sweden - Palsa_T0_2 | ecosystem: Environmental > Terrestrial > Soil > Palsa > Peat permafrost | place: Sweden: Abisko...
ACTCTAGCACCGCTTCATCGCCGCGCGATCGGACGGCCTCCAAGATCGGCGCCACGACAGCTTCAGCCTCCGAGAGGCGCACCGCTTTGCGCGTCACGAATCCTTTCGCTTCGTTCAATGGGACGATTCTAAGCATGGTTTAACAGGCTTACATCACAATCTTGTTCAACGGATACTCCACGATTCCCTGCCCGCCCGCTTCCTTCAAGCGCGGAATAATGTTGCGCACCGTGATCTCTTCCAGAATCGTATGCACCGCCACCCACTCGTTGTCGCTGAGATTCGAAATGGTCGGCTTCTTGAGCGCCGGCAGAATACCCAGGATCGCGGGCAAACATTCCTTGCGAACGTTCAACATCAATCCCACCCGGCCCAGAGCGTTAATCGCGCCATCCAGCAACAGATGAATATCCTCCAATTTTCGGCGCTTCGCGGCGTCCTTCCAGGAGTCGACATTGGCGATCAGCTGCGTGTTCGATTCCAGTACCGTTTCCACAATGCGCAGTTTGTTGGCGCGCAATGACGACCCGGTCTCCGTCACTTCCACGATCGCGTCGGCCAGCACGGGCGGCTTCACCTCCGTCGCGCCCCAACTGAACTCCACCTTGGCCTGCACGCCGTTCTTCGCCAGATATCGCCGCGTGGTGGCGACAAGTTCCGTGGCGATGATTTTCCCCTCCAGATCCTTCACGCTTTGGAAGGGCGATGCCTCGGGCACGGCCAGCACCCAGCGCACTTTGCCGAAGCTCTGCTTGGCGTAGATCAAGTCAGCCACTGGGTGGACGTTGGCCTCGCTCTCTTCAATCCAGTCGCGGCCTGTGAGTCCCGCGTCCAGCACGCCGTCCTCCACATAGCGTGCCATCTCCTGCGCGCGGATCATCATGCATTCGATTTCGGGATCGTCAATGGCCGGAAAATAGGAGCGCGAGCTAGTGGTGATATTGAAACCCGCGCGTCGAAAAAGGTCGATGGTGGCGTTTTCGAGGCTGCCCTTGGGAATGCCGAGCTTCAGTTTCACGATTTGCTCCCGTACACAGCGTCCGGATCGTAGGCACGCGGCTCAGATTCCTTCCATTCGCCGCTCTCGAGTTTGCGAAAGAAGCAACTTTGGTAACCCTCGTGGCAAACGCCCGGACCGAGCGCTTCCACCTGGATGAGCAAGGCGTCCAGATCGCAGTCGGTCGAAATACTCTTGACCACCAGCTTGTGCCCGGACGATTCGCCTTTGAGCCAAAGCTTGTTGCGCGACCGGCTGAAAAACGTGGCGTATCCGGATTCCACGGTTTTGCGGAACGACTCTTCGTTCATAAAGCCGACCATGAGCACGCGGCCCGTAGCGTGGTCCTGAATGACGGCCGTGATCAGACCGTTGAGTTTACTGAAATCGAGTTTGCTGGAGTCGAGATTCATGTGTACGTACCAATAAAAAAGCCCGCCAAGCGATTCGGCGGGCGGCTGGTCACTTCAGAAATTCGTTAGATTGCCGCCGGTCGCCAGACGTGCCGATGATGGTGGTGATGGGCGGAATGCATGAAGAAACAGTATAGCAAATTGGCAATTGGGGATTGGCGCCGCGCTGTTCGGGCCGTAAGCGTCCCTAAGAGCTGGGCGCGCACCTGGCTTACGCTCTTCCCAGCCACTAGAAATTTCTAGCGGGCGGCCTGCTGGCTATCCTCGAAGCTCTTCACGAACTTCAACATCGCTGCGCGTTCGTCGGCGTCCAGCTTGCCGTCGCCATTCTTGTCGAACATCTTGAACACTTGCGTGATTCTCTGGGATGCTTCCTCCGAAAGCGACTCATCGGACAGATCCTGCAGCGTTTCCACCTGGGTCAGAACCTGCTCTACATACTGCCGCCTGACATCGCGCTGCAGCTCGGGAATGTCCGCTCGCGATGGAAGCACGATCGACAGGAAAACCAAGGCCATTTCGTCCCTGGTCTGTTCGCCCCAGTGAATACGAACCGGCGGACGCGCCGGATTGTGCGGATTGTTCTCAGAATTATCGTAGATATATTCCAGATCGATGCGCGTTCCCTTGGGCAGATCGAGCGGCGTGCGATAACGGTAGGCATTCTGCCAGTTGAAGTCCCAATCCTTAATCCAGATCAATGGCTTGGTGGAACCATCCGGAAACGTCGCGGTCACCTTCATGTCCTTGCAGAGGTAATGCGCGTGCGGAGTGAGACCCGAGAGCTGAACATCGCGCGGCAAAGTCACCGATGCCTTTGCAACGTAGTGTGCATCTCCCGGCGCCATATCCAAGTGATGATCGAACAGCATGATCGACGTGCGGCCTTTGCTAGGCGGGCCGGAAAAGCTGAGGCCCAACGACGATTGATCCTGCTCGGGCTTGCCGGAGGGATGGTAATGGATTTGAATCACTACATCGGTACCCTTGCGCAGCGGCTGCGAAAGCTCTGGGTCGTGCGGCGGCGGCGTCAATCCGGGCGCCCATCCACCGAGCGACCCTGTCACCGGAACTCCCGGCCCTCCGAAACACGGATAGCTTCCATCGGGGCTGGCGGCAGCCCTTTCTTTAGCTCTTCCGCTCGCATCCAAATAAACTAGAGCGTGATGCACAATGAGCCGGTTGCCAGGACGAAATTCAATGCCGTCGACATATACATCGTGATCCTGGCCGGTTGGCAGCACGAAGCATCGATATTGATCCGGTCCATCGGCCGGCAGCGAATATTTCACCGGGATGGTGAGCACTTGATCCGGCTGGCCGCCTTGCCAACCGTCGGCGAACTTCGGCGGCTGCGGTTTGGAGCTCGGGTCGCCCTCGGGCGCGCCGGCTTTGGCCCATTCTTTGATGATGGCGATCTGAGCATCGGTCAGACGGCGTTCCCCAGCGAAATCACCGTATCCGGGCACCGCCTTCCAGGGCGGCATGAAGCGGCCGGAGACCGCGCCCGAAATCAGCGCCGCTCGCTTCGCTGCATCCTGATAGGTGAGCAAAGAAAATGGCGCAACCTCACCTGGGCGATGGCAGGTGGCGCAGTTGGCGTAAAGAATCGGCGCAATGTCCTTGTTGAAGGTAGGCGCAGCCGCGCTGGCGGTGATCGGTAACGCTAACAACACGATACTGGCAAAATGTTTCATGATGCTGGAATCCTTATTTGACCAGATTGATCGCGCATCCGAAGGCCTGGGTCCTGGGATGAGGCACCGGCTTACCGGCCAGCACGGCATCCAAAGCTTCCCGCAGATCGAACTTGGTTGGTTCCGGTCTTCGTATGTTGAAATCTTCCACCCGATTGTCGATACGGCCAAGATAGAGCAATGTCCCATCCGGCGTGAGCACGGCGGCCGACGGAATCGCCGTGGCGCCGGTCATCTTCGCCAGCACCTGGTGGGGATCGAAGAGCACGGGAAAGGAAAATTCGTAATCCTTGGCGTGCTGCACAACGTCGGCGGCGGCAATGGTGGTGTCCGCCTGCACCGCGAAGAACGCCACGCCTCGCGATTCATAGTCGCGGCGCGTTCGATTCATTTCGGGAACGTCATTGTTGCTCAAAGGGCAATCCGTGGTCGTAAAGAATACGACAATCGCCTTCTTTCCGTTCCATTCTTCGGGAGAGTGAACCACATTGCGAGTGTCGCGCAGGGCGAACTGAGGCCTCTGCGCGCCAATAGCACCGGCGCACAAAATTGCGCCAGCCAGCCAAACTCGAAGCATTATGCTTCTATTTTAGTTGGTTTTCAGTTCCGCGTACAATTGCCGCACAAAGCGCTCTGACGTGGTGGACGCGTTGGGGATGGAATCGTAGTCCGACGTGGGTTTGGCCGCCACCACTTCATCCGCCGTCTTGCCTTGTTGAACCAGCGCGGCCACCTTGTCGCGAATGGCGAGAATCATATCGCGATGCGCGATCAGCGCGGCTCGATCGACGGTTGGTCCGTGACCGGGGATGATCTTGGTGTGCGGACCCGCCATGCCGATGGTGATACCAATTCCCTCCAGCATTCCATCCAGCGATCCGCCGTTGGTGCGGTCTATATTCGGGAACTGGATCGAGCGGAAATAATCGCCGGTCATCAGCACATCGTTGTTCGGGAAATAGACCAAAGTGTCGCCATCCGTATGCGCGCGATGGATTGGAACCAGATGCACGTCTTCACCGTCCATATGGATCGTTACAGGGCCGTCGTAAGTCACTACCGGCAGCGCCGCGGCGGGAGCAGCCACGCCAGGAGCGTTGTTGGGACCGGGCGCTGGATGAGCCAGCCGCCAGCGCAGTTCGTCACGTGAAAAGATGGTCACGCCCATCTTGGCGAAGTTCTCGTTGCCGCCGGTGTGATCGCCATGTACGTGCGTATTCACCATGAACCGGATCGGCTTGTCGGAAATCTGATGGATGGCCGCGGCAATCTTCTGCGACAAGGGCGCGAACTGCGAATCCACCATGAAGATTCCATCCGGTCCTACGAGCACGCCGATGGTGCCCCCCTGGCCGTCGAGCGTGTAGAAGCTGTTGGTCACCTTGGTGGTCTTGATTTCCACTTTGCTGAAATCGGGTTGCGGAGCTTGCGCGTAAACGGTGGTGGCGAGCAGCGCGAATGAAAGGGCGAACAGGGTGGTTTTCATCGGCTATTAGTCTATATCAAACCTGCGTGCCCCAGCGCTATCCAAGCCTCCAGCTAAGATTAAGAACTAAGCCGCTCTGAGAATACCTGGGATGATGCGGATCCACGCAGTTCGAGGCGCTACGCTGATGGTGGCTCTAGCCCTGCACTCGGCTGCGCCGCTGCCTGCCCAACAGAAGCCCGACATCAGTGTCGACGTCGACCTGGTCACGGTGGCTTGCTCCGTCACCGACCATGGCGTGCCCTTGAGAGGTCTCAAACGGGAGGATTTCGAGCTTCGCGACAACGGCCAGCCGCGCGAAATCGCTAATTTCTGGCAGGAGTCCGACCTGCCGCTCACCATCGCCTTCGTCGCCGACGTCAGCGGTAGCCAGGCCGGATTCATCAAGAGCCATCGCGAAGCCGTTGCCCAGTTCTTCAAGCAAGTGATGGGCCCGCGGGATCGAGCGATGGTGCTGGAAGTGGCCCAACAGAGTTGGCTGCTATCCGATCTCACCGATTCGGCCGACGCTCTGAGCGACGCGGTGGAAAGAATCGGCACGCGCGAAGGGAAACAGTCGCCCCTGCTTGGCCCGCCCTGCAGGAACGCCGGCTTTCCGCATAGCTGCGGAGGAACCGCTCTCTGGCACGGAGTCTATTACGCAGCCAGGCAATTAAAACCCGTCGCCGGCCGCAAAGCCATTGTTATCCTTTCCGATGGAATGGACACCGGGAGCGACATCAGCCTCACCAACCTGATCGAGATGGCGCAATCCGCGGAAGTGGTGGTTTATTCGATCAAATACGCCAATCCGATGCGCTTCCTCTCGCTTACGGCCACCATCGTCCAGGCGGTCAGCCGTGGTATGGATCGCCTCTCACGCGACACCGGTGGCCTGACGTTTCCCAATCCGGGCCGCAAGATCGGGGAGGTCTTCTCTGAAATCGAATCCGATCTCCGCAACATGTACGTGCTCGGCTTCGCGCCGCCCGCCGACGCGCGTGATGGAATGTTCCACAAGCTTGACGTGAGCACCGCGCGCCCCAACTTGATGGTCCGCTCCCGCGCCGGTTATTGGGCGCGAGGGAATGAAAAATAGAGTCTCGGCGTTATATCATTGAGGTTTAAAGGAGAATGACCATGCGAAGTTGTTTGTCTCTAGGACTGCTGTGCGGTCTCGCTTGTAGCGCATTTGCCGCCGACGATGTAGCCAGCGCCGTGGTTGCCACGGTGAAGACCGTCGATAAGGGCACGAAAACCGTCGTCGTGAAAACTGGCGAGGGCACGGAACAAACCTTTCACTTCGTGGGTCGAACTGTTGGGCACGGCGCCGAAGCTACCGCCAAAGGCAGCAAGGACGCTTTTGAAGGCATGAAGGAAGGCGATGAAGTGATCGTGCATTACACCGTGAAGGGCACCGAAAAGACGGCCGAAGAAGTGGATCACGTCGGCAAAGACGGTATGAAGGCGGGCGACGTTGTCGTCAAGAGCGTCGACCACGGCGCGAAAACCGTGACGGTGAAGACCGCAGATGGCGGAGAAGAAACCTATCATCTTACCGTTCGTGCGGCCAAAGAAACGGGTAAGGGATTGGACAAGGGCGGCAAGGCGACGGTCTATTACACGGAAGACGCCGGGAAAAAAGTCGCGCACTTTTTCAAGACCAGCTAAGACTCCAGCGGCGATCCCTATCGGCCGCGAACGTCTACGTAGCGGACTCTCCCGGAGTCGAAATCAACCGAGCACGAAAATGAAAACCACGCGGTTTGAAAGCGTCTCTTCGCGCTTACCGTACCCGTGACCCGATCGTGTGGCCCAGGATTATTCTCTCGGATGGTGCGCTCAAAGGCGAGATAGGAGTAGCCATCCCGATTGAGCCGTTCGCTGACGGCATCCTGACAGTTTCGAATCGCCCGCGCCATCGGGAAGCCGCCGGGACCTGGTCCATGACCGGGTCCATGTCCGGGCAACGGACCAGGTGAACCGGGAGTCCAACCGCCGCTGCTTCCGCCCCATTGAAGATCGAAAGTGTAGTTTGCGCGGCCCCCTTGCGGGTCGCTGATGTTGACCACGGCTCTGCCTCCCGCGCTGCGCGGATCCTGCGTCAGCCGGACTGGCCCCCTGCCGTTGGTCTTGATGAAGCGGAAACCCGGAGGATTCGGAGGCAGCGGCGTGTTGCACTGGAAGCGACGCCATAGAGCCGGTTGCCCCGCCACGGTGGTCAGCCAGCCGATGTCGCCCGCGATCTCCACTTCAGCAGCGTGATCGACGCTCACTTCGACCGTGCATCTTCCGCTCCCGCCGCCGCCGGTTATGGTGGCCCGCCGGGACTCCGGGTTGGCATGCACTGGCCCGATCGCCACAAATAGCGTGGCTATGCCAAGAAGAATTTGTTTGTTCATGATGATTATTCCCTTCAAACTTCAACGACACCTCGCGCGGCCTTGATAAACCGTCAGACTAATCGCACCAGGATCGGTCCGGCTATCGCGAGCAGCAGAACATAAGCGGCGGCGACTGGTCCCAATTGCGGCTCACTCGCTGCGCCGAAGCCCGCGATGATGATCGAGAATTCGCCCCGAGCAATCAACGCCGCACCCGCGCGCCAGCGGCCAGGTCCTTGAATACCCGCGCGTCTGGCCGCAAAATAGCCGGTCGCCACTTTGGTTGCCGCCGTCACCACTCCCAGCCCGATGGCTTCGACTGCAACGGGCGGTAAACTGGCCGGCGCGATCTCGAGTCCGAAAAAGAAAAAGAAGATGGCCGCGAACAAGTCTTTGAGCGGAGAAAGCAACCGGCGGGATTTCTCAGCGATCGGCCCTGACAGCGCTACGCCGGCCAGAAACGCGGCCACTGCCGCGGAGACCTGAACCTGTTGCGCCAAGCCAGCCAGCAATAGCACCACCGGCAGGATCGTCAGCAGCACCACTTCGTCGGATTCGTGCGAGACCCATCCACTGATCTTCGGACCATAGCGGAATGCGACCATCAACGCGGCAGCTACCACCGCCAGCGCCACCGAGAGCGAAGCTCCCAGCCGAATGGCGCTTCCGCCCGCGAGCAGGGCTGTGATCAGCGGGAGGTATACCGCCATCGCGAGATCTTCCAGCACCAGCACCGTCAACACCGTCGGAGTTTCGGAATCGCCCAGGCGTTTGAGCTCCCCGAGCACTTTCGCGATAACGCCCGATGAAGACACCCAGGTGACGCCTCCCAAAACCAGCGCCGGCAGCCAGGACCATCCGAACAACCTCCCAGCCGCGACACCGGGAACGAAATTCAGCAAGAAATCCATGCCGCCGGCCGCCACCCCGCCATGCAGCTGCTCTTTGAGCTCCTCGCCCGTATATTCCAGGCCAAGCATGAACAGCAGGAGCAGGACGCCGATCTCGCCGCCAATGCGAATGAAGTTTTCACTCAAGTGCAGCGGCAGCAGCCCGCCATTGCCGAAGGCCAGCCCGCCGATCAAGTAAAGCGGGACGGATGAAAATCCCCACCGGCTGGCCAGCCGCGCGAGAATACCCAATCCGCCGATCGCGGCGCCCAATTCGATAAATACCAGCGAAATGTCGTGCGTTACGTTCTGCATGGTCATGAAACTATCGCTCACAGCACGACACTTCGCATGCATGCCCCCATTTACTTCGCTCTGGCCGCAATCCGCCGCAGAGCGAGCGAGATCCCGAGCGACAGCAATCCGATGCCACCGAGAAGAGGCAACGGAGATGCCGTAGCGGGCAGTTCTTGAGGAAGCTCGGCAGGCGGGGAGGACGGCGCCGCAGCCTGCGCCAGCTCTAGTTCTTCTCCGTTCGGTTCCTCCTCTTTCAACGGAACCACCAGCAAAGCCAGGATTTCCGGCGCCTTCATGGAAACCTCAGGCTTACTTATGCGCGGCATCTCGGTTGGCGTGGCCAGCACCGGGACGTTATTCGCCTTAGCTAGCTCCAGAGCTTCCTTCTTCGGATAAACAAATTCATGGCCGTAGGTTCTGTGCGGGTAGAACCAGGCCTTGATGGCTTGTGGCGATCCGGCGGCGCGCTCCTCGAACCGGATGATGGTCTTGTCGGAAGCCTGGTGGCGCTGGCTCGGGATGGCAAGGAACGTGCCGAAAACATGGTCCTCCTCTTCGTTGAAGACCTGCACGATGTGCCGGCTCGAATTGGAATTGGCCACTTTGAACACGTACGTTCCGGCGGGTAATATTTGTCCCGGCATTTCAACCGGTCCACTGAATGTCAGCACTGTTCTCTGATTCCATTCGTCGGCTTTGGCGCCCGGCAGCAACGCCCCGAGTCCAAGGCCGATGAACAGCGCGATTTTCGTCTGTAGTTTGGTCACTTTTTTCTCCTGTTGCAAATTTACGATCGCATCGCGTCCTCCAAGCGCACCTGGCGAGCCAAACCATCCGACGATCATGACCCGGAGCTATCCTTTGCGCTTTCATCAGCTTTGGCCGCGATCACGGCGAGTGCCTGGCCGAGCCTGGCTCGGAACCCGGCGCGACGCGGCGAAACTTTGCGACACGCTGATCGCGCAGCGTCTCAACGGCTGCGGCCGGTTCGAGGTAACCTCAAGAAAGCTCACCCGCGTGAATATGGTTCAAAACGCAATCCGGCAGCCTTCCGCGATGCTTCGCTATGGCTTTGCGATTGCATTTGTAGCGGTCGCTTTGGGTCTGACGTTCTTTTTGCAGAGCGTTGTTTCTATCGCTGGATTTCTGTTTTTCTACATCGCCGTGGTGGCCAGCGCCTGGTTCGGTGGAAAATGGCCCGGCGGAATCGCCGTCATCCTGAGTATCCTCTCTGTTGAATACTTCTTTATGGCTCCCGTCCATTCCTTCGGAATCAATCGGGAGTCGCTGCCCATTTTTATTGAGTTTGCGATCTCCGCGCTGGTCGTAGGATGGTTCAGTTCGTGGCGGAAACAAACCGAGTCCGAACTCCAACAGGCTCGCGACACGCTACAAATACGAGTGGAGGAGCGGACGGCCGAGCTGAAACAGAGGAATGAACAGTTGGTTGCTGAGATGGCCGAGCGAAGACGCGCCGAGAGCGCCTACTACGAAGCCCAGGCCGAGTTGGCTCGCGTAACGAGGCTCAGCACCCTGGGAGCGCTCGCCGCGTCCATCTCTCATGAGGTCAATCAACCTCTCGCCGCCGTTGTCACCAACGCCGACGCTTGCATGATGTGGCTGTCCAGCGCGTCGCCGAATCTGGAAGAAGCGCGCTCGGCCGTTGACTCCATAGCCCGGGAAGGAACACGCGCCAGCGAAGTGGTTCGAAGAATTCGGGCCATGTTCACCAAAGCCAGCCAGGAAAGAACTCCGGTTGCGATCCACGATCTTATTCGCGACGTGGATGCCCTCATGCAGACGGAGGCGTCCAGAAATCAGGTCACGCTGATCATAGAACTGCACGACGAACTGCGCGACGATCTTCCGCTGGTGCTGGGCGACCGGGTGCAATTGCAACAAGTGTTGGTCAATCTGGTCCAAAACGGCATCGAAGCAATGAGCGCCATTAGCGATCGCCCGCGGCGCGTCGTTCTGCGCTCCGCGCTCCAGTCTCCAGACGAGTTATTGGTCTCGGTACAGGACTCCGGTATCGGTATCGACTCCAAGAATGAACGGCGAATCTTCGATGCATTCTTCACCACAAAATCCCAGGGAATGGGGATGGGACTCGCCATCTGTCAATCCATCATCGAGGCCCATGGAGGCCGTCTCTGGGCCAGCGCAAATCCCGATTACGGCACGACGCTGCAATTCACTTTGCCGGCCGCCACCAAGACCCGCTCATGACGGATTCCGAACCGATTGTTTTTGTTGTCGATGACGATGCGTCCGTCCGTGAAGCGGTGAAGAAGCTCATATCCAGCGTCGGATTACGCGTGGAGGCATTCGGTTCGACACGCGAGTTTCTGGATGGCAAGCGTCCGGATTCGCCCGCCTGCCTGGTGCTCGACGTGCGCCTTCCCGACGCCAGCGGTCTGGAGCTTCAGCACGATTTGGCTGAAGCCGGCGTCCAGATCCCGATCATCTTTATTACCGGCCACGCCGATGTTCCCATGACCGTGCGCGCCATGAAGGCCGGGGCCGTTGAATTCCTCACCAAGCCGTTCCGGGGCCAGGAATTGCTGGACGCGATTCAAGTCGCCATCGCGCGGGATCGCGTTGCGCGCAACGAACAAGGTCAGATCCAAGAGCTGCGCAGCCGATACCAGACGTTAACCGCGCGGGAGAAAGAAGTGCTCGCGCTGGTGGTCTCCGGTTTACTGAATAAACAGGTCGGAGCCGAACTCGGCGCCAGCGAATTGACCGTAAAAACGCATCGCGGCCGCGTCATGCAAAAGATGCAGGCCGAATCCCTGGCCGACTTAGTGAGGATGTACGAACGCCTAAAGCCTTCCATCGCAAGTAAGTAGCCACGTGCTACTAAAGCTGGATAGACTGCCGCCCAAAGACGCCTTACCATGGAATTGCGATGAAGACCGATGAGAAGAATGCTGCGGGAGCGGTGATGGATATGACGCCGCCCCGCCGCATCTCCATCGTGGATGACGATGCGTCCATCCGTGAGGCAGTGAAGAGCCTCATGAGATCCATCCAGGTAGATGTTCAGGCCTTCGCTTCGGCGGAGGAATTCCTGAATTCTGAACGCGTGCATGACACATCTTGTCTCATTCTCGACGTGTACTTGCCCGGAATGAGCGGGTTCGAGCTGCAAAACTGTTTGAATCTCGATCGCAAGAACATCCCGATTATCTTCATCACGGCTCATTCCGACGAAGTATCGCGGCAACGCGCGCTACAGGGCGGCGCGGTCGAGTTCTTGAGCAAGCCCGTTCGTAGCGACGCCTTGTTCAAAGCCATTCAGTCTGCAATCGAGCGCTAACGCGTCGTCGCATACCCGATTCTTCCGTCTAAATTACTCAGTGATTGTAAGGCACAGTTGTCGCAGTTTCCGCCCGTAGCGCAGCGATACAGATGATCCGCATCCTACCAAGAGAGGATAGCTTTACTTGTGCCATCGGGCCTACGATGTTTTCAGACGCGGCTCGAAAGAGCCATTCAGCGATAGGAGCGATACAAATGACGTGGAACACTCTCAGCAATAATCCCGGCCAGCTAGCGGGGAACCATGGAATGATCGGAGCGAGTCCGCTCCTGGCAGCGGTCATGGAACAGGTTGCAGTCGTAGCGCCCACCGGTTCCACGGTTCTCATTCAAGGCGAAACCGGGACTGGCAAGGAGCTGGTGGCGCAGGCTATTCATAACCTAAGTCCCCGGCGCAGTGCTCCGCTCGTCAAACTGAATTGCGCTGCCATTCCCGCGGGCTTGCTCGAAAGTGAGTTGTTCGGCCATGAGCGCGGCGCTTTCACCGGTGCGCTCACCCAGCGCATCGGACGTTTCGAAATGGCGAACGGAGGCACGCTCTTCCTCGACGAAATTGGAGACATGGCTTTGGACTTACAAGTAAAGCTGCTGCGGGTCCTGCAGGAGCAGGAGTTCGAGCGCCTGGGCAGCACGCGCACCACTCGAGTGAACGTGCGCGTGGTGGCGGCAACGCATCGCGATCTTTCGCAAATGGTCGCCGGCAAAGAGTTCCGCGCCGATCTGTTCTACCGGCTGAGCGTCTTCCCGGTTTCGCTACCTCCACTCCGCGACCGACGCGACGATATCCCCTTGCTGGTGCGGCATTTTATCGCCCTGTACGCGGAACGTATGAATAAAGTGATCGACGTCGTCCCGTCGGAAACAATGGATGAGATCGTCGCTTACGATTGGCCGGGCAATATCCGCCAGCTTCAGAATTTCGTCGAGCATGGCGTGATCGTGACCAGAGGCCAGATATTTCAACCGGCTCTCAGCCAACTACGTTCCGACAAGGCTGTGTCCCAGAACGGCAAAATCGCCAGCACGAAGACTCTGGAAGACGCCACTCGCGACCACGTTCTGCAGACTCTCGAAGATACCCAGTGGGTGGTGGGCGGAAGACACGGAGCCGCGGCCCGTCTGGGGATCGCTCGCACTACGTTGATTGCCAAAATGCGCCGGCTCGGACTCGAAGCGCGCGACGGATCCAGCCGAGGCGCGAATCATCAGGCGGCATTCGGCGCGCTGGCATGATGTCGCACAGTTTCGTCAGAGAGTTCAATTCCACGCTCTCTGCCCCTCGCTGGCTGGGACTAAGTTCCCTCTAAAGTCTTGAGAAGGTTCCGTCAGCCCGGTTAGCCTATCTTTACTGGCCTTGGGGCGATAATTGCCCTAACAATCTCGTGAGACGACTCTGATTGAAAGGAAAACACAAAAATGAAAAGAATAACAAGAATACATCGCTCAATATTAGCCTTGTCCCTCGCGGCCATGGTCCTATCCACTTTACCGGTGACGGCAAAAACTCCGGCCCCGAGCGACGCTTTTCCAGTACGCATGACGGTTACCGCTAACGTCGAGAACGGCAAACGCATGCCTGAGCTCCGCAAGGAGGATATCGCCGTTAAGAGCGGCAAGGATCGCCTGCAGGTTGCCGAGTGGCTGCCGGCTCAAGGCGACCGTGCCGGTCTCGAATTGTTCATCCTGATCGACGACGCGTCCGATGCCAGCCTCGGAACAAAACTGGATGAATTGCGCGCCTTCATCACTGCACAGCCGTCGACCACCGCGGTCGGGGTCGGGTACATGCGGAACGCCACGGTGCAGATCGTCCAGAATTTAACCAACGATCACGCCTTGGCCGCGAAATCCGTGCGGTTGCCGCTCGGTAATGTAGGCGCGTATGGCAGCCCATACCTGTCGGTTGTCGACCTGATGAAGCGTTGGCCCGCGAGTGAAAACCGCCACGAAGTGATCATGGTGAGCGACGGCCTGGACCGTGCCCATCGTGGAAGGAACGCGCTGCTCAATCCGGATGTTGACGTTGCCAATGACGTCGCCCAACGCACTGGCACGATGATTCACACCATCTATTCTCCGGGTGTCGGCCATTGGCATCGCAATTTCTGGGAGGCAACCAACGGAGAGAATGCCCTGGCCAAACTCTCAGACGCCACCGGCGGTGAGTCATTCTTCCTCGGCCTGCAGTCTCCGGTAAGCTTCGAGCCTTACCTGGACCAACTGCAGAAGACACTCGACAATCAATATGTGTTGAGCTTCTACGCCAGTCCTATTAAGAAGGCTGGGCTCCAAACCGTAAACATCGACACCGAGATCCCCGGGGTCGATCTGAATGCGGCCGGCGCAGCCTGGGTGCCGGCGACGAAATAACTTGACGACCGGGCGCAGGGAGCAGGCACGTGGTCTGCTCCTTTTTCTTTGAATTCAGCACGATAGCACGCTGCAGCCGACCTCGCAGCGCGCGATTTTTTTCGTCGGGGAGGTTAATGTAACTCCCAAACCAAGCCGAGATAATAAGATAGGGCGCTGGCCAAGGCCCGAATCCAGCGTGAACCAAGACAATCCTCCTTCCGGGTCACATCCTGCGCCTGGCACGGCATTGCGTGGCCTTCCCAACTGGACCTCGGCGCCGCTCCACAGACAATTGCTGTTAGCGATAGTCTTCCTTGCGGCATTTCTGCTGGTAGACGCGTCATCGAAGGCATCACTCACTTGGGAAGGGGCTCCACCCTGGTATCTGCCTTCGGGGCTGGGCTTGGCGCTGTTGTTGTGCGGCGGGCTCCCATATTTCCCGGTGGTGGTGGTTTCTGCACTGCTCGGAGCGATCGTCAACTACCATCGGCCGCTGTTTTCATGGGCCGGGCTTCCAGGAGTGATAGGGCTATGGATCCCGTACACGCTTGCCGCCGTCCTGCTTCGAAAACGGTGGCGCATCCGGCCCGGACTCGGCAGCCTGCAAGACGTGGGGCGTCTGGTCCTCACTCTTTTCGTCGCCGAGATCGGCAGCGCTTTCGTCGGAACCACGACTCTTCTGGCGGACGGTCTGATTCGCCGGTCTGAAGCCCTCGGAACGGGCGTGGATTGGTGGTTCAGCGACGCCATCGCTACTGTTACGTTTACCCCCGTCCTGCTCCTTTTTGTTGTCCCTCACGTCAATTCCTGGTTGCAATCCGGCTGGTTGCAATCCGGCTGGTTGCAATCCGGCTGGTTGCAATCGGGAAAGCTGAGATCCGCACAGCCGGTTCAACCGGTGGTTGCAATCCGGAAAGATGCACCCAAGCGGCATTCCTTTTCGCGCAATGAGATCCTGGAGGCGCTCGCTCAAACTGGAGCTATTGTTGCCTCCATCTGGCTGTTGTTCGGCTTTGCGCCAGCCAGCTCCTATCAGCCTCTGTATCTGGTCTTCATCCCTGTGATTTGGGTCGCGGTTCGGCACGGCCTGCGGGGAGCAACACTCGCCACCTTCGCGCTGAGCATAGGACTCATGTGTGCAGCGTGGATCACTCAGGAGCACAGGGGAACGTTGCCTCGTTTGCAACTCGCCATGTTAGCGCTAGGGCTGACCAGCCTCTATCTGGGTGGCGTGGTCACCGAGCGCAGGCGCGCGGAGCTCGATTTGGCCAGGCGTGTGCAGCTCGAGACGTTGGCAGCCGAAATCGGGGCTGTGCTGACGGGCAGCCGAGTCTTGCGTCAAGGCTTGAAACTTTGCGCTGACAAGTTCTCCAGTTACCTGGACCTCGCCTTCCTCGGCATTTGGCGCCTGAATGATGCGACCAAGATTCTTGAGCTCGAAGCCAGTTGTGAACCGAATGCCCGCGAGAACGGCTCCATGTTCTCGCTGGATGTGGGCCGAATCGCTCAGAGACGGACGGCTTATGTTACCAACGCTATTTCCAATGACCCCATCGTTGCCGACCCGCAGTGGGCTCGCGAGGAGAAAATAGCTGGGTTTGTCGGCCAGCCTCTGATCATGGACGGTGTGGTGGTCGGGTTTCTCGGTATGTTTACCCGCCAGCCGCTGGCGCAAGAGGCCCTTCGATCCATTGCAACGGTGGGAGAGAGTATCGCTCAGTTCATTGCCAGGATGGCATCGGAATCCGCGCTTCTCAAGGCCAAAGACGACGCCGAAGCGGCCAACCGCGCCAAGAGCGAATTCGTGGCAAATATGAGCCATGAGATTCGTACTCCTCTGAATGGCGTCCTCGGCATGACCGAGTTAGTTCTCGACACCGAACTTACCCTGGAGCAGCGCGAGTATCTCCAAACCGTCAAGATGTCGTCTGAATCCCTCCTGATTGTGATCAACGATATTCTCGACTTCGCGAAGATCGAAGCGGGCAAGATCGATATGGATGAGGTTGATTTCGACTTGTATCACTGTTTGGAATCCACTCTGAAGACGTTCGCGCTGAGCGGCGATGAAAAGGGGCTGGAGCTGCTTTGCGACATTGCGCCCGAAGTGCCCACCCAGGTGCGTGGGGACGCCAGCCGGCTCCGTCAGGTTTTGACCAACCTGGTCGGCAACGCGATCAAGTTCACAGCGGAAGGCGAAGTGCTACTGAGGGTTGACCGCGAATCCGGCAGCGCCGGAGACTATCTCTTACATTTCACTGTCTCCGATACCGGCATAGGGATCCCAGAGGAGAAACGAGCACTGATATTCGATCCGTTTACCCAGGCCGATGCATCCACCACTCGCAAATACGGTGGAACCGGTTTGGGTCTGACCATTTCATCGAGGTTGGTCGCCATGATGGGTGGAAGAATCTGGGCGGAAAGCGAGGTGAACCGGGGAACCCAGATCCACTTCACAGTGCGATTCACGCTCCCTCAGAACGCGCCCACCGACAGGCTCGTTCCGCCCCATATCCCAAGCGGCGCGAAAGTACTCATCGTGGAGAAAAACCGTACCAGCCGCGAAATCCTGGACGCGATGGTCCGGAGATGGGGAATGCAATCGAACGCCATCGAAGGCGTCGACGAAGCGCTCGGAGAGCTCGCGGCCGCCCTCCAGGCGAGCGAACCCTACGCGTTGCTGCTTTCTGACGTCACCCTTCTCGAGAAGATGCGCGAGCGGCCCGAGCTATCCGTTCCAGCCATCATCATGCTCACGGCGGGCAGTCACAGCGAGGATGCTGAGCGTTCGAAACGGCTGGGCGCGGCGGGCTATTTGTTGAAACCGATCCGGCAGTCCGAGCTACGCGAAGCCTTGGCTCGTGTCCTCGGCGCACCAGAAGCCGACGCATCGACTCTACCAGTGGTTCCCCGATCCGCGTGGGAGCGATCGAAACCATCGCCGGCTCTAAGCGTCTTGCTGGTGGAAGATAACCTGGTGAATCAACGAGTCGCCACTCGTTTGCTGGAGAAGAGAGGCCACCGCGTCACGATTGCAGAGAATGGACAGGAAGCTCTCAGAAAGCTCGAAAAGGAAAGCTATGACCTGGTCTTGATGGATGTACAAATGCCGGTCATGGACGGCTTGGAGGCCACAGCGAAACTTCGAGAGAGTGAGAAAGACGGCGATAAGCATCTTCCAGTGGTGGCCCTGACTGCGCGCGCTATGAAGGGCGATGTAGAACTTTGCCTGTCTGCCGGGATGGACGATTATTTGGTCAAACCCATTCGCGTTCAAGCTTTGGATGAAATTCTCGCTAAGTACGCGCGTACCTCGCGCCAGCCGGTAAGAACCTGAACCACTCGCGGCCGCACCGTCGCTCGCCAGAAATTTCGCGGCTCTTCGCCAATCCCTGAAACGCTAGCTCCCTCTCGCGCACTACTCAGCAGACGCCGATCATGCCCCAGCGTGCTTCTCTCGCTGCCGCTGATCCCGGCGTACTCGCAAGAATGGAGCCCGACCATGCCTCGTGAAATCGAATCGCAACTTCTGGAACAGATCAAACAGCACGCGGTTACCCACCTCTCACCCGCGCAGATTCAGCGGACCAACCTGTCCGTGAACCGCCAGATTATCGAAAAGGGTGAGGAGTTCGGGCCGCCCACCCAGCGCATGATTGCCGACGCGCCTACTCTAGTTGTCTTCGCCGATGACGATCCACTCGCCAACTGGGGCCATGCCTGCAGGTACCTGCTCTATGATCCGGCAACCTGCGAGCTCCGCCAGGAAATTCCCGCCCGTCTCCCAAGCGGACCGCTCGAGCCGTTCTACACGTCCGCCCAATTGCCCAAAAGCCCCATCGAGCCGCCCTTTCGGTGGCCCCCGCGACCCATCCGATGTCCCATAATCATCCCCGACGGCCAGCGCTATGCGCTGCTCTTCGCCGGCTTTACCATGGAGCGGCACCTCAACGACCTGGAGTTCTGTTACCGCACTTTGGTCAACGTCTACGGCGTCCCCAAAGAAAACATCATCGTCCTCAGCTTCAACTGCAGCATGACGGTGGTAAACGACAATTGGATTGGCACTTCGCCCGCGCCCGCGGTTTGGCCTGGCGATGGCACACCATATCAGATCGTGATAAACGACTATGGCACCCTCAGCGGCCTGCAGGTTGCATTCGCCCAGCTGGCCGCCAAAATGGGCCCGAAAGACGAGCTCTTCATCCATACCAACAATCACGGCGATACCGATACCACCGGCTCCTTCATCGGCTATCCGAGCTCGTTCGCAGGCGGCGCCGGTTTCGATTGGGGCAGCGTCTGGGTCAACTTGTACGACAGCGCGTTCGCGACGATGGTCGCCAGTTTGCCTGCCTTCCGCGCTCTCGTCGTCATGATGGAGCAGTGCGGCTCCGGTGGATTTGGTCCGGATATCCTGGGTTCCAGCACCGCCGCTTCTACATCCTTCGCAGCAGCCTGCGTGGCGGGCGCCTCCAGCTATGGCGCGGTCTATAACGGCGCGCCCTGGGATGCCTTTGTGTATCAGTGGATCGCGGCCATGGCCGGGGAGTATCCCAACGGCAGCCCGCTCGCATCGAACCCCGACACCGACGGCTCATTCGCCGTCGACACCAACGACGCTTTCAACTATGCCAGCGCCAACGGTTCTACATCCGATAGTCCCAACATCTCGGGTGCCGGAACCGGCTCAGGAAGTCTGGTGCTCGCCGAGGAGTACACGTTCTACTGGTTCTGGTGCTGGATCTGGACCTCCTTCGCTCAGCCCTTCTACGCAGCGGCCCTCAAACGCGGCATCTCGCCCGCGGAGTTCAAGGCCAAGCTCAACCAAGCCGCGCGCGCTCTCCAGAAGGAGATACTCTCGGAGTCCGACAAGACTCTGCTCGAAGCGCGCCGCAAACTTGGCCCACAGGTGAAACAGACGCTCGAAGCTGCTTTTAAATGACCCGGCCGTAACTTTCCCATTCACGGTGCAGGCCGAATGGCCCTCCGTAACGAGTCCACCCGGCCTTCTGAACTGACGAAGAGGTCGTCGGGAAAGCGCCGGTAGCCCAGCATGCCGGCGTAGATCGCGGCGGCGTCGTCGAGGTTCAGCCCCAGCCCTGCCAGATACTGCATCCGCAGGTTCCCGTCGCGATTGATTGGAACATTTCTGAGCCACTCGGTGAGATCGGACCTTCGGCCCGCGTACGTCGCAAACAGATCCACGGGCGAGTTCATGCCGATCTCGGACAGGGATTGCCCTATTTTGCCAGCGCCGCCGCGATAGCCTGCGCGTTGCTCCATCTCGTCCAGATCGATTCGCAGCGGTTCCACTTGGCCCAACAGCAGCATGTCGTGGCCGCGGCCTTGGTACGGGTTACCCCAAATGGTGCCGTTCGGAAAGACTTCGAAGAATGTGGCAACGGAGCTCTTCACTGCATCAAGCGAGGTTTCGAACAACTGGACGTAGATGGTGACCACGCCGCCTGGGTTGAGATGCTCCTTCATCACCTCCAGGAATTCCTGGGTGTATAGGTTGGCTGCGCCCTTCACCCATGGATCCAGCGGATCGACGGTGATGCCATCGAAGCGTTCCTCGGTGGTCAACAGGTAATGCCGGCCATCGTCGATACGCACTTGGACCTTGGGATCGCGCAGGACATTGAAGTTCGGCTCGCCGAAATACTGAGCGGCGGCACGCGGCACCAGCGGCTCGATTTCGACGATGGTCTCGCGCTCCACTCTTGGATCGATGGACACCGCGCCCGCCGTAATACCCGCGCCGCAGCCGATCACCAGGATCGAGCGAGGGTGGTTGTCGGCAAGCGTCGTCAAGTGTCCCAGCATGCGCTGCAGCCGCATGTCGCGCGGCACGTTCGAAGCCTGGATCTTACCAGCGACGTGAAAGGTCAAGACCCCGTTCGGAAAAGCCGAGACGGCCACCGACGAGTTCATACCTTCGCCGGCGTAGACGATCTCGCCCTTGCCCACCCACGTCGCCGCATAGCGGCCGTACGCGATGAGCACTCTGGCGATGGGCGGAACGGTGTATATCAGCGAGCCGGCGAGCAGCATCGCCACGCCGCTCAGCACCACACGCTCCCAGCGCGGTTTCGATGACCACAAAAGGAGTAAGCCGGAGGCCATCGACAGCACAATGAGTATTTCCTGCGCGCGCCCGGATCCCACCCAGGCGATGAGCAGCAGGCTCGCGCTCAGCGCGCCGACGATGGCTCCAAAAGTATTGGCGGCGTAGACCCCGGCCATCAGCCTTCCGGAATCATGCCTCCTGGATGCCGCTCGAAGCGCCAACGGAAAACTCGCGCCCCATAAAAGCGTGGCAGGCAACATGGCCCAAAAGGCACGGGCGAGATCGAGTTCGAAGTTGAAGCGGATGTTGGAGGAGATGGACGGGTTGATGGGCCAATAGGGCAGCGCCGCGGACAGGTTGTACGCGGTCCAGGCCACTGCGCAGGCTGCCAGCCATTGGCACCAGCCCAGCGCCAGCCTCGGACGCGCGAGAATACGACAGAGTATTGACCCGATGCCGCTTCCGATTCCGAGGCCGGTAAGAAAGACCGCCAGGATAATGGCGAGCGTATATACCGAAGCGCCGAAGAGCAAGCCAAGCAGACGCGTCCAGATGGCCTCTGCAGCCAGCGCGCACAGCCCCGAGAGCGCGATGGCGATGTAGACTCTTACGTCTCCCTCGTCGCGCGGCACGGCAGGCGCTTGTTCCGGGGAGCTATCGAAATGCTCCCGGCGCGGAGCCGTCTTGGCGAATGCGAATGCGAGCGCGAGCGCCGCCGTCCCCACATTGATTGCCACAGCCACGTACGTCGCTACGCCTACATCGTACTCGCGCAGGAAGTAGAAGCCCGATAGCAGGCATCCGAAAACCGCTCCCGCGATGTTTGCGCCGTAAAGGAAACCAAGCCAGGAGACGCTGTTCTCGGTCCCATCGGCCTTGCGAGCCAGTGCAGGGAGCGTCGCACCCATCAGCAACGTGGGTGGCAGCAGGCACACGGCTGCCACCACGCCGCGCAGCAGAAATCCACTCACGCCATATCCGCTCCACGCGGTATAGACGCTACCCACGGACGGAATCAGGCGCCACGCCAGGATTCCGAAAACGCCAATGCCGAGTTCGAGCAGCGCGTACACGCGCAGGGGATGGCTTTGGGCGGAGGCGAGACGCGGCAGCAGAAGGCTGCCGATACACATCCCACCCATGAACGTGGCGAGAATCACGCCGAGCGATACCGCAGTGGAGCCGACCACCAGTTCCAGAAGCTGGAACCAAACCACTTCGTAGATCAGCGCCGCGACGCCACTCGCGAACGAGAGCAGGAGCACGGGATAGCTTTTACTTCTTCCCGGCCTGCTCTTCCTTGCGGGTACCCACCAGCAGACCGGTCATGCCGTAATTTCCCTCGTGACACGCAGAATCGAAAATCATGTGCCGCTCGCTGGGCGCCCTCCCCATCTCGATGACCACGGTCCAGGGCTTGGTCCAAGTCTTGGGATCGTCGAAGGTAATCTCGCGCCGTAATTTGTTGGCGTCCACGCGCGTGAAGCGCTCGATCATCTTGTACGTCTCGATGTTGGATCCACGAAAACCCTGCGAAAAGTTCGTTGTTTCGACCACCAGCGCGTTGCCTTCCCAATGGCCCCGGGAATCTCCCAGGAAGAATTTCAGCTTGGAAGGAAGATGTGGGCTTCCGTCTATGAAGATGACCCGGTTCCCGCCTCCAGCGTGATCGTCCTCCATATAGATCCCCATGGATTTGGGAGCCTGCACCACCTGCATCACGGTGCCCTGCGCGAAAAGCGTGTTGAGCGGAAGGAACGGCATCGGGACGCCAAGACAACGCGGCGATTGCGGGACAGTCTCCGGGTTGTCGTTCTGTCCCGCCCCATTTCCTAAACCCAGGCCTGCAAAGCCAGCCCTGGCCGTCTGCGAGGCGCCCGGAACTAGCGGAGGGATTTTCCCATCCGGTGGATCGGTAATCATCGAGGTCCGCTTGCCGGTCTTCAAGACTGAGTTGAAAACGGCGTTATACGCGCCGCTGACGTCTTGGGATTTATCCGCGGCGCGGGCGTTGCGCCCTGGATTCAACCCCTTCTTTTCATCTGCCGCAGCCACTTCCGCGTCGGTCAAGAATTCCTTGCCCGCATTCGCCGCGGAGCGCTCCAGTGGCACGTCCGCCAGGACGAACCATGTGCCCTGCAGATCCGGGTCGCCCCACGGCGTCCGAGGTGACGCTGGCTTCGCGGGAGTCTGACCGGTCATGGAAACCGCTCCCAGGCACACCAGGCCGAGAACACTTGCCAGTGCACCTCGTTGTATTCGAGATCGGTCACTCATCATCGTCCAGGGCTCCAGTTCCGGGGCTACTTCTGCTGCGGATCTTTCTGGGTATCCACACCCGGCCGCTGCACTTCGTAAGGCGCGCCCGTACCCGAGGATCCGAGGAACAGCTTCTGCCCATTGGGTAGCGTGAGATCGCGGCCGTTTGCGCGGTGCGACCCGTCTTTAGACTGATAGCCATCCACCACAATCTTCTGCCCCACCTTCAATGTGTCTCTGGTAACGCCGCGCCTGAGCAGGATGTTCGGGCTCCCCGCTTCCACCGCCCAGTTCTCCACCGTGCCGTCGGGCATCTTCACGTCGACATGAATCCAGCTGTGGGGATTAATGAACTCGACCTTGGTGACGGTTGCATCCGCGAAATGGACCGGCTTGTTGCCGTCGAACTCGGCCGCAAATGCGTGATGTGCCGACAGCGCTGGCGCGGACAGGAGCAAGGCAATTACGGCAACAGCTCCAACAGTTAGCTTGGTTTGAATAAGACTGAATTTCTGGTGATTCATTTCACAACATCCTTTCATTTCGCTGGTGGCGGGTTCCCCGATATGTAACGCTCGTAGACCGCCTCGCCAGGCGGGATCTTGCGCGTGATATCCACATCCATGGTGTTACCTTCCCAGTGCTTGACCAGCTGCTGCTTGCGAAGGTGTCCATACATAAGCTCTTCCACCATCTCAACACAACGGAAATCCGTTAAGGCGGCATTCGGTTCCAGCCGGCGATAGAGGGGCATACTGATCTTCCACGGACGCGTGAACACCTGCGGGTCCTCGATGGTGGCTTCATAGTGGATGACATCTTTGCCCGCCGGAGTGTATCGTTCCGTGACCTTCAACGCATCGCTATGGAAGTTCCCCGACCGGTCGAACCAGGTGGCATCGGTGAAATTGGATGCGCTGACCACCAGCGTATCTCCCTCCCAGCGGCCCACTGAGTAACCCATATAGGCGGTGTTCGGATACGGCTCCATTTTTGTGAGGTGGATGGTGCGCTCGGTATCGGCAAACTCAAACACCATCATGATCTTAGTGGCGCCCTGAATAATCTGGAACGGATGCGGCATGTACATGGCGCGCGGCACGCCGGGCTGAAAGCACTTGATTTCCGGATCGCGGTCCATCCAGTGTTCCAGGTTCTCTTTCTTTCTGGCCGCCGCCCATGGTTGGTAGGGAATCTCTTCGCCCTCCACGACGCCGAGACCTCCCGGAACCCAGCCGATTGAGCCCAGTCCAAGTACTGGCGCCGCTAGAACCACCGAGTTAGGCACCACGCCAGGCTGCGCAACCATAGGACGCGCCTGATGAGCTTGAAGGTCCCAGTTCGCGGTGTTGTTGGCTTCCCAAATTCCATTGAAGTCCGGCTTGCCGGCGACACGGCCAGCAGTGTCGGCCGTGGCAGCGGAGACGGGTGCCACCCTTTGCATCACCAGCAAGCAAACACTCGCGGTCAAAGCGGCCGTCGATAGAACTATGGCAGAGCTTCTGCCCAAATGTCGCATAAGACGATTTCTACTTCCCCACATAGGTTACAACTATTCGCGCTGTGATAGCTGGTAGCGTCTCAGTTTGAATCTCGGGATTGGGAAGCGGACCTCTGGTTATTGGTCACACCGATACCGCGGCGCGTAGATAGTGTTCAACTTTACCTCCGCGCGACGTCGGCTCAAGCTATTCTGATGAACGTGGGAGGGAGATTTGCAGCATGGCAAGACTTGTCTACGGATTGAGCCAGTCGCTCGATGGCTACGTGGACCACATGAAGCTTGGGCCGCCTGTGCCTGCGGCCTTCCGTCACTTCATCGAGCTGGTGCGTGGCCTGACGGGCCTCATCTACGGTAGCCGCACGTACGAGATCATGCGTTATTGGGACGAAGATCTTCCTGATTGGGACGCGGAGGATCGCGAGTTCGCGGTGGCGTGGCGGAACCAGCCGAAGTGGGTCGTGTCGCGTTCCCTCAAGTCAGTTGGCCCCAACTCGACGCTTGTCGCGGATGACTTCGAGAAGGAAATACGCAGGCTGAAGGCTGAGCTGGCTGGCGAGATTCACGTTGCCGGACCAGTCCTGGCGCAAAGCCTGACCGAGGCCGGTCTGATCGATGAGTATCGGCTCTACCTCCGCCCCGTCGTGCTTGGCGGGGGCCAGCCATTCTTCGCCGGCCCGCGGCCGCCGCTTCACCTGGCGGCTAGCGATTTAATCGCCGAAGACTTGATTCGGTTGACATACGTTCCTGCTTAATCGCGCGACTCGCACGACGGACTGCGCTCAGAAATTCAAACTGAGACACAACCTGATCGCTCATTTGCAGGTGTTGGGCCAGCCTTCGCGACAAGCAAGCGCGTATAGCTTCGACGGTTCCCGTTCCCGGATCTCGCCTTTGCTTCCCCTGAGAATGATCGGGTAATCATCAAGAGTCGGCTGGGTGGCAGCGAACGCGCCAGCCCCGCTAGTCAGTACGTTCAGGTTGCGGCAGGCCACCACCGATCCCAAGTCGCAACCCCGGCGGAACGGCTCCGCGGAGCCCGCTGGATCCAGCCGGCGAAGATCTTCGCCGGAGCGTGAGAGCGCGATATCCATGAGTCCGGCGTCGTTGCAGGCCCAGCTCGACCCCCGATTACAAAAACCCAGTTCCACGTCGGCCAGGTAAGGGCAGGCATACGCTCGCCCGTCCTGGCAGGCCTGTCGCCAAAACGGAAGCCACTGGCCGGGATGATTGTCGCCCACTGCTCCCGTAGCGCTCAGAACAATAAACACAAGCATCCAAATGGACATGTAGGCCAGGTTGCGCTGGCGCGGCGCGAGGGATCGGCCCAGAGCCGCGGGATCGAGCCGGCAGAGGAAGCGCGAACGCGCGGCCCAATCGATCCCTTGGATCGACAGGTTCAGCAACGGGACCTGGAGCAGCTTGTCATAGAACGTCGGCATCCCTGCGCGGCCCAGCAGCCAATACAGCAGCACCGTGCTCAACCCGTACAACACACCGTAGATGATCCGCCCGAGCTCGGTGCGGGGCGACGTGGAAGGATCGGTGAACAGCAGATGCATCCCGAGGAACACGGCGATCGGGATATAGGAATCGTAGAAAAAATATACGCCGGTGGCCGCAAAGTAAACACGGCTGAACGCGTAAGCAGTCACCACGGCAGACATAGTCATGGAAGTAACGCCGAAGAAGAATTGTCCAGGCAGTCCGATAAGAAACAGCATCAGGTACATCTGTGGCGGATAGAACTGCGTAGTGGCGATGTTCTGGCCCCAGGTGATGTCGCTCGTGTGGGTAGCCAACAGAATGAGTGAAAATACACCGAGCGGAAACGACGAGGGGTTGAAGATATGCACGCGCCGGCCGTCCTTGCTCCAGCGGATCAGCTCTTTCGCCGCCAACCCGAGCGCCACCATCGCGAACTGCAGATAGAACCAGTCCGGCTGGAACCACAGAAACAAATTGATGCTGAAGATGACGGGAAACACACCAAAACCGAGCGTGTAGGTGTCGCGCCGGGACCAGCCGAGCAGCATGTCGAAGGCGTAAGCGAAGAGCAGTTGGGCAAGTATGAACGGCCCAAAAGCATAAACTGGCGGCCAGTACCAGCCCCAATACAACAGCACCGCGAACTGCGCGCTGGCTTGCACATAGTGCTGCTTTTTGAGGACCACTTCCAGCTGGAGCGTTCGCCCGGTGCGCCGAGCCCGGACCAGCAGCAGCGCGTTCCACACGCAAAGCAGGATCGACACGCCCAGAAACGCCCCGAGCACCTTCGGGTTTCGACCAACCTCAGGAAGGAATGTAAGGCCGGCTAGACCGAAGGTAAATGCAAACGGCAAAAGCCGCGCTCGTGTCTCAATCAGATCAGCCCGGCCTGTTTCTGTCGGATGCTCGAGTTTCACTTCACCCATTGTGTGCTGGTGAGCCTGCGGTGTGCTGGCCAAGCCTTTTGCGATCCTGAGGGTGCGCCCACGGGGAACTAAGGGATTTTACGTAAGACTCCTAAGCGAAATCCAGCCTTGTTCGTACCAACGCCCGTTCCTTATGCTCGGATTAGTGTCCCGGCCTGCTTCCAATATATGCCGGATGATTGGAGGAACCGTGAAGTTAATTCTTGCTCTGGCATTTCTTTCGAGCGCCCCTATTTGGGCTGCCGACCCCACTGCCTTGGATATCAAAACCGGCGAATGGGAATACACCGTAACAGTGCAAATGGCCGGGATGCCCCAGGCTAACGCAGCCCAGATGCCGCAGATCCCGGCGGATCAACTCGCAAAGCTCCCGCCCGAACAGCGCGCAAAGATCGAGGCAGCGTTGAAACAAGCCAGCAATATGGCCGCAGGCAAGCCCATGACCAACACCAGCAAGAACTGCGTCAAGAAGGAAGACCTCACGAATTTCAACCCTGGAGGCATGTCAAAGTCCTGCAAGGTCAATGTATCCAATTCCTCGCACAGCAAATTTGAGGCTAAAGTCATGTGCGACAGTCCTGACATGAAGACGAACGGCACAATCGTTGCCGAAGCGCTGACTCCTGAGTCCATGAAGTTCACCGTCGTCTCCAATGGCACATCGAACGGACAGCCGATGAACATGACAATTAACGGAACGGGCAAGTGGCTCACGGCCGCCTGCACGGACTCCAAGTAGGCCGGCCTTGGATCAGGGATTCCACCTGATTCCAAACCGTGGGGGCAGATTCGATTTCGATGTGCGGCCGCATGACTTCCCCGCCCTGCACTTGTTTCGTAAAGTATATTCATGCCGGCGCACTCTCGAAATTACTTCGTTGTCATCGTCCCGCTGGCGATGGCCCTCGCCACTTCCGCTTCCGCCGATCAATCCGGCATAAAGACTCTCGCGCCGGGCGAATCCTTGAATCTGGATACCGGCGCTGTTTCGACCACGGGAGGCGACATCCAATGGAACGGAACCGCATTGACGCCGGAAGGCCGCGCCGCTGTCTTTAACGCGGGAAAGTATGGATCGCGCCTGTTCAAGGCCATTCGCACCCGCTCTGCATCCGCTGCGCACTATAGCGCGGTTCCCATTCCCGGCAGCATCCTGGTAGCCGGCGATGTGTTCGGAGTGCACACCAACGGCGGCCATTACGCCAAGGTCCTGGTGACGGCGGCCAACGCTGGCGCTCTCTCGCTCCAGTACACCACCTTCGTCAGCGACACCCGATCGAGAATTGCTGGGCGCCCAGCGGCCTCCGGTCCGCCTCTGTTCGTCATGGCAGTCCAGAATAATTACAGCTATCTTTCGCCCGGAGTTCCCAACTACGGGATCGCACCCGGCAGCATATTCCTGATTCAGGGTCAGAATTTAAGCAGCAATTTTACGCCTGTGCTGCAGTCCAGCGCGGCGCCTGGCTTACCCCAAACGTTGAATCAAACCAGCCTTTCCGTGACTGTCAATGGCGTCACCACCATTCCGGCCCTCTACTACACTTCCTCCACTGGCGTCGCCGCGGTACTGCCATCCACCACTCCGGTAGGCACCGGAAATTTGACGGTGAGCTACAACGGCAACAGCGCGATTGTGAACATTCAGGTAGTACCGAGCGCGGTTGGACTGGATACCCTGTACGGAAACGGCGCAGGCGCCGCCGTGATAACCGATTCCAACTTCAACGTTCTCGGACTCACAAACTCTGCGATGCCCGGCCAAACCATAATTTTGTGGGGCTCCGGCCTCGGCGCCGATACGTCCAACGACGATCGCACGTACCCGCAAAAGCAGAACAATCTCACCAGCATCCCCATCGGGGTCTACATTGGAGGGATCTCCGCGAATGTCCTGTATCGGGGCCGATCCGAGTACCCGGGCTTGGATCAGATCAATGTCGAGATTCCGGAAAATGTTTCTCCCGGTTGCTACGTTTCCGTGATTGTGGATACTGGCACGGTGGTTAGTAACTCGGTCACAGTCCCGGTGAATCCGCAAGGTGGAGCGTGCTCGGACCCCGGTTTGGGCTTAAGCGGCGCTCAGCTTCATTCGCTGGCGGCCAAGGGCAACACGCCAGTCAATTCGCTGGCAGTGGTTGTCTCGCAGTTCACCAACTCGCAGGGAACACGGGATGACGAGGCATTCGTCCTCTCCAGTTCCATCAGCAGTTCGGAATTCGGAGCCGGCAACCATTATGCGTCCCAGGGAAGTTGCAGCGTGTTTGAGCCAGGCCTGGGGTTCCCGTTCCAAGCCCCGCTCGATGCCGGCGCCATCCAGTTGACAGGCCCAGCCGGCTCGGTGGAGTTGTCAGGCCAAGGGGGCTCGTACGAAACAGCACTCCCATCGGGGACCTTGACGAGTTCCCCGGGCACGTACATGTTTGCCGGTTCGGGTGGAAAGGACATAGGAAGCTTCAAGGCGTCCATCGACGTTGAGCCCTCGTTCGCTTTGACCAATCAGACCGCGCTGGCGAACATCACTCGATCGCGGGGTGGGACGGTCACCTGGACCGGCGGTTTCGCCAACGGCGATGTCATGGTGAATGGTGTAGCCGCGACTCAAATTGGAAGCATCAATTTCTATTGCCACGCCCCTTCCAGTGCAGGGCAACTCAACATTCCGCCTTCCATCCTGTTGGCGCTCCCGCCGGGAAACGGCAAGCTGATTGTGATCAATGCAACGGCTCCGCAGCCGTTGTCAGCCACAGGTCTCGATCTTGGCTTGGCGACCGGCGTTGTGTCCTTTGATATACCCACTACGTTCGAGTGAGTCAGTGGAACTTTTCTGCGGGAACAATTTCCTTGCCACGGCAACTCTTGGATAGCAACGTTGGCCTGGCCGTCGGGAACTCCTTCGCTCACTTCGATCTTTCGATTGGTTCGTGACGTGCAGTCCTCGCGAGCGGGGAAAGGACCATTTATGAAAATGCTCAGATCTTACTTAACCGCGTTCACTCTGATCGCAGGAGGAACCCTCATCGGGTGCTCAACTACGGCCACGAAATCGCCTGACGTCTCTGGCGCTATCCGCAAGTCGCTGGATGCTGCGAACCTGAAGGACGTTTCCGTGAGCCAGGATCGCGACAAGGGCGTCGTGACTTTAGGCGGCCACGTCGCGGTTGACGCCGATAAGGCGCAAGCCGAATCGATTGCCAAGGCGGACGCGGGTGGCCAAGTGGTCTCCGACGAGATTGCCGTGCTACCACCCGGAGTGGAGAGCAGCACCAAGACAGTGAATTCCGATCTGGATAAAGGCATCGACAAGAATCTCGATGCTGCACTGATCCAAAATCGCCTTAACAAAGGCGTGAAGTATGAAGTCAAGAACGGCGTTGTCACGTTGACCGGCGAGGTAAATTCCGAATCGAAGCGGGTACAGGTCCAAACCGTAGCCTCCGCTGTTCCCAATGTGCAGCAGGTTGTGAATGAGCTTGAGGTGAAAGACCGAAAGGCTACCTCGTCGAATTAAGCCATAGCTTTGGCCAGGTCCGAAACACATCCTTACATTAATTGCCCCAACCTAACATTTCCCGGCTCGTCGTATTAGGTGTAAGGAGTTTTGACACATGACCGGAAAATCGTTACTGACCCTTGGCGCGCTGACTCTTGCAACCGTCGGATTAGCCGCAGCCAAATCATATGACATCGATCTACCCGCGAACACAAAAGCTGGAGCCGTCGAACTGAAGCCTGGTGAGTATAAGCTGAAGCTCGAAGGGTCTCAGGCAGTATTCACAGACACGCGCGGAAATTCCTTCACCGTTCCTGTGAAGGGTGAAAACAGCGACAGAAAGTTTCGTGACACTCAGGTCGAATCGGCGAATCAGAGTGGGATGGATACCATCCAATCCATCGATCTCGGCGGTTCCGACACGCGGCTCAATTTGGGGCAGTAGCGCTGTTTTTGTTACCGGCCGAGGCCGGTAAGAATTGCAAATGGCATCGCGGATCACGCCGCCAAATGATTGATAACGACCGGACTTTCTGTGGCCACTGAATAGCATCCATCTAAGCGAGGTTCCGTCGCGTGATCACGGATGCAATAGAGGCCCGAAATTGGCTTGAAACCTTTTTCGAATGGTTCGGCGAGTTCGGCCAGTTTTGCGTCCGTGTAGCCCGCGCCAGCTTCGGCGCTCCCTGGGAGGGCCGGGAACTCGTTCGGCAAATGGACGCGGTCGGGTCGAAATCCTTTCCATTGGTTGCTGTCGCCGGAGCAGCCACAGGCGTTGTACTCTCGCTCCAAACCCACGCCAGTTTAACTCGCTTCGGGGCCAAGGCCATGCTGCCCGCGGTGATCGTGTTCTCGATCATTAAAGAGAGCGGCCCTGTCATTACAGCCCTGATCGTAAGCGGCCGCGTGGGAGCCGGCATTGGGGCGGAGCTTGGATCCATGCGCGTCACCGAGCAGATTGACGCGATGGAAGTCTCAGCCGTCAATCCCTACAAGTTCCTCGCATCTACTCGGGTTCTGGCGTGCCTATGCATGCTGCCCTTGCTGACGCTTGTCGCGGACGCTTCCGGCATCTTTCTTGGATGGATTTCGACAACTTTGTCGCAGCCCATCACTTTTCGTTCGTTTCTGCACAGCGGCCTGAAAGAAGCCACTCTGAGTGACTTCCTTCCCCCCACCTTCAAGACTGCGGTGTTCGGCTTGATCATTGGCCTGGTTTCGTGCTTCCAAGGGATGCGCACCAGCGGAGGCACCGCCGGTGTCGGCCGCTCGGCAACCAGCTCAGTGGTGCTTTCATCGCTATTGATCATCCTTGCGGATGTGATCCTGGTGCGATTCATTCAGGTATTTCTTCCATCATGACGGCAAGCGCATTCACAACTACCAGCGAACCTGCGGCGGACCAAACCAGCCCGGAGACTACCTCGTCCGATGCGACGCCACTGAAAGTGAGCGCCCTGCACAAATCGTTCGGCTCGCAACACGTCCTGGCCGGGGTTGACTTCAAAGCGGAACAAGGTCAAACCGTCGTGGTGCTGGGACGAAGCGGCACGGGCAAAAGCGTTTTGCTGAAACTCATCGCCGGATTGCAGCAGCCCGACTCAGGGTCCATTCGAATTCACGGCCAGGAAATCGCCGGTCTTGAAATGGACCGGTTGAACCAGATCCGAAAGAAGATTGGCTTCCTGTTTCAACAAGCGGCTTTGTATGACTCGCTCACCGTCCAGGAAAATGTCGAGTTTCCCCTGCGCCGCCACACCACGCTATCGGACGCCGAGCGGCGGCAGAAGGTCGGCGCCTTGCTCGCGAGCGTTGGAATGGAGCATGACCTGAACAAGCTACCCTCGGACATTTCTGGAGGAATGCAAAAGCGGGTGGGCCTGGCGCGGGCCTTGGCTTTAGACCCGGATCTTCTGCTATTCGACGAGCCTACTGCTGGCCTCGATCCGATCACCGCGGCTGAAATCGGTGAGCTGATCCTGAAACTCAAGAAGGAAAGAAATCTGACGTCGGTGGTAGTTACGCACGACGTGCAGGGGGCGAAATCCTTCGCCGATCGCGTGATTCTGCTACGCGAAGGCAAAGTTGTCATCGACGGAACCTTTTCTGAAGTAGAGCGGAGCTCGGATTCGTTCGTCGCGCGATTCCTGCGGGACGCGGCTTAGGGAGGCATTATATGTCGCAAACATTTCGGCTAGGCTTGTTTATTGTCGCGGCCCTGGCGGTGCTTTTCGTGGGCGTTTTCCTCATTGGCAGCCGGGAGTCACTGTTCCAATCGACCTATCAGGTGAAGGCGCAGTTCCAGAACGTGGCGGGACTCGCCGACGGCGCCGACGTGCGGGTGGGAGGACTTCACCAGGGCACCGTGAAACATATCCAGCTCCCCAATCAACCAGACGGCAAGGTGACCGTCAGCATGGATCTCAATAAGGCCTCGCGCGATGTCCTGAAGAAGGATTCCGTCGCATCCATTAAGTCCGAAGGCTTAATCGGCGACAAGTATGTCGAAATTTCATTCGGCACCGATTCCGCTGCGCAATTGAGGAATGGCGATCTGATATCCAGCGAACCTCCTTTGGACATGTCCAACCTGGTTAAGAAGGCGGATCAGCTATTGGATACGGCCAAAGGCGCAGTAACGGATCTCGACGGAACCGCGAGCAACTTGAAATCGATCAGCGCCAAAATCAACGACGGTAAAGGTACCGTCGGCGCATTGATCAACGACAAGACCATCTATCAAAAGGCCACCGAGGGAGCCACGGCTCTCAACGAAAATATGGAGGCTCTGAAGCATAACTTCCTGCTCCGCGGATTCTTTAAGAATCGGGGCTATGAAGATGCCTCCGATCTGACCAAGCATGCCATAGCGAATCTTCCGTCCGGAGAACCAGCCAAGGTGTTTGAGTATGACGGGCAAAAGATCTTCAATGAGCAAGCCAAGCTAAAGGATCAGAAATCGTTCAAGGACGCTGGAGACTACTTGCAGACCAACAAGTTCGGTTTGGCGGTGGTGGCTGTTTCGGTCGGCATGAAGGGCGAGACGGACAAAGACCAGGTCCTCTCGGAAGGACGGGCAGCCGTGATTCGCGATTATCTCGCCAAGAACTTCCGCTTGGACGACACACGGATCAAAACCCTTGGCCTCGGAAAGTCCGGCGATACCGGAGACAATGGCAAGGCAGAAATTCTGGTCTATCCCGCAGCTTCTGCAACCGGCGCGGCTGAACCTGCCAAGAACAGCACCAAAGAAGCCAATTAGCGCTTGCTGGTGGTTCCCTCTCACCGTTCTGGTGCTTTCCAACTACCTGTTTTGATCGACGAGTCAATGCTTTCAACCGCTTGCCTGAGGCCACCCGCATGCATTCCAAAGGGTGTGGTTTGGAGGTGGTTTATGAAAGACAAGTTCCTGAGTTTGGCGAAGACCGCAATTGCGCCGGTAGCTCTCGCGATTGCAATGGTGGCTTTTAGTCCCGTAGCGGCGATGGCAGCAAGTCACGGCGGCGGAGGCCATGCAGGCGGATTTTCTGGAGGACATGGATTCAGCGGCGGCGGACATTCCTTTTCCGCACCGGCCCGTGGGAATTTCAATGGCGGGCACGCCTTTTCCGCACCAGCGCGCGGCTTCAATGGCGGCGTTCGCGGAGGATATTACGGCGGCGGCTATTACGGCGGACGAGGATGGTATGGACCCGGACTTGGATTCGGAGTTGGCGTGTACCCGTCCTATGGCTACGCGGCTCCAGTCTGTAATCCTGCGGGATTCTACGACCCGAACGGTGTCTGGCAGGTCTATCCCGGTTGCGCGGTACCTCCCTACGGCTACTAATCTCTGATTGCATGCGGCCCGTCTTCATGGCGGGCCGCTGTTCTACGGGACGAAAGGCCGTCGAGTTGCCTAACAGAAATATCACCGGTTGATGAAGATGCTGAACACAATGACGACAGAGATTCTGACGACCAACGCAGGCGTGTTGTTTGCCCTGCTTTTTGTGTTGGTTGGGCTTGCCTGCTGTATCAGCGCGGCGCGATTCGTGGAGTGGCGCCGAAAAAGGCAGGCCGATTCATCGGAGACTGGATCGTGAAGTTTTTTCACGATACTTGTTCTAATTGCCTACAGCCGAAGTAACGTGGATCAACCCAGAGAGTCTGGGGTGGTTACGCAACGGTGTAGCGCAACGCTCGTCCCGGCCATCGAGTCTACAAATTGGGGTGAGCGAAATGACAAACGCTATTCGGTTGATGTTGGTTGCACTGGTGTTGCTGGCAATCCCCGTTGCATCCTTTGGCGGCGTGTTCGTATCCGTCTCCATCGCTCCGCCGCTCCTGCCGGTTTACGCGCAGCCTGTTTGCCCAGGCGAAGGATATATCTGGGCGCCAGGTTATTGGGCTTATGGCGCATACGGCTATTATTGGGTACCCGGCTCGTGGGTGCTGGCGCCCTTTACTGGCGCGCTCTGGACGCCAGGATATTGGGGCTGGGGCGACGGTGTGTATCGATGGCACGAAGGGTATTGGGGCCTGTCGGTTGGATTCTATGGAGGAATCAATTACGGGTTCGGTTATACCGGTTTCGGCTACTACGGCGGGTATTGGAATCATGGTGCGTTTTACTACAACGGCGCCGTCACTCACGTCGATCGCGCGATTGTTCACAACGTGTACAGCCGCGCTGTCACCAGCAACGGCGGTATAAATCGTGTCAGCTTCAACGGCGGCCGTGGCGGTACGACGGCCCGGCCGACCGCTGCACAACTTGCGGCAACTCGTGGCCGGCACGATTCTCCGACGGCCGCGCAAAACCAGCTCCGGAACACCGCGAGCACCAATCGCGCGCAGTTGGCGACGAGTGCACGTCCCAGCAGCGCGCATGCCACCCCGCCTTCCCGTAACCATGTCGCTGCTCCTCACTATCGGGTTTCGACGCAACACGCGGTGGCGCCACACAGGAGTGCGCAGGTACGTCGCGCTACTCCAACTCCGTCCCGCTACACCTCGCGTAGCAGCCCGGCGCCACATACCTCTGCCACTCGTAACCGGGCTCCCGTGCAGCATGCTGCGACGCGCAGTCAACACACGGTGCAACCGCATGCGAGCGCCTCGACCTCAGAGCGCTCCGCGTCCTGCCGGTCGTGAAAATCAGGCCCGGCGCGAGGGTGGCCACGGGTAAGTTCCGACTATTAGACCGTATTCATTCCCGGCACTCGAAATTCTTCGCGTCTTCCGGGTCGCCTTGCCCTTTGTAATGCGCGTACTTGGGATAGGCGCATAATGGCCGTGTTCTGCCCGGGAAAGCCTTACCCTTGGAAACCACGGAATCAGGAGCCGTTCCCTTCTCTACCCAATCCACCAGCGCGGTGAGCAAATCGAAATTGTCGAGCGATTCACCGCCGCGGCAGTGATACATCCCGGGCACCAGAAACATGCGGCTCCAGTTCTGCACCTTTTCCGTGCCGCCGTTGGCCTTCGCCATGCGCTGGTAGTAATCGAGCGTGTCCATCGCGGAAAACGCCTGGTCGCTCATTCCGTGATAGAACAGCAGCTTGCCTCCGTGCGCCGAGAAAGTGCTCAGATTCGTCCAGGTGGTGTCGGTGACCGCCTCTAGCGGATCGCCCAGCAACGCAAAAAGGCGCTGGTCCACGTCGATGCTGACGGGCGGCGCTGGCGCTCCTGCGGCTGGTGGATTAACGGGTGGCTTCGGACTCGGCAGCAGATTCGCGATCCCCGCGTCATAGCCGTTCATCGGATAAATCAGATCGCCTCGCGAATCGCGCGGGCCGGCAAACGCTTTCTTGATCGCAGCCGTCTGCTGCGGCGTCAGGCACGAATCATTCTTCCCGGCCTTGCACTGCAGCACATCCGGATCGAACTTGCAGGCTCGCGTGTTGAACACCATGCCGTCTTTTATGCCGTCGTTGGCGTCGCAGGCGTCCAGAACTCCCTTCACCACCAGTTGGATGTCGCTTTCAGAGAACACCTTGTTCGGCTGCGCCCGTCCCGAGTCGTCTCTAGGAGCGATTTCGTTGAAAGCCACAGCGGACCAGTTGTTTCCGATACGCGAGATCCCGGTGCGCATGGCGGGATCTCCGGAGATGACGCCGTCGAACTCGTCCGGATAGCGCTGCGTCATCAGCATCGCTTCGCGGCCGCCGGTGGAGCAGCCCGCGAAGTAGGAGTGGCGGGCCGGCTGCCCGTAATAGTGCGCGATCATCTGTTTCGAGATTTCCGCCACGCGATCCACCGCGACCTGCGCGAAGTCCAGACTGGCCTGCTGATCGACGTCATAGGTTCTGTCAAACGTCGTGCCTTTGTGGCCCGTATCGGTGGAGACCACCGCGAATCCGCGCGCCAATCCCGGATTGTCGCCGGCCGCCGCTGAGCCAACCGGAGGCCGGACGCTGCCGTTGTAGCCGCCCCCTCCCTGGAACAGGAACCGGTTGTTCCAGTTGTCCGGCAAAGCGAGCGAAAAGCCGATGCCGTAAGTTCTTCCGTCAGCGCCCGTGCGTTCATTGATCATGCCGTCGGCCCGGCAGTGCGCCGGAATGGTGGCCGAAGTTGCCGACGTTTCCGCAGTGGGCGCCGCGGCGGAAGAGGACGCAGGAATCACGGCGGCCTTGCTGATCACCATAGGAACGCCAGGAATTTTGAAGTTGGCAAGGTCCGCGCACCGGTCCGGCGTTGCAGCCCAGCCGGTGGAAGCCAACAGGAATACCAGCCAGCGAATTTTCATGAGTACCGTCCCTCCAGCGAGCCGATTATATCAGCGGGCACGGACGACACTAAGCAGTGGGATCGCCCGCTGCGTCCCCGCGCCGCGGTTCGGTGGTTGCGTTATTCCGGCGGCTGGTGCGCTGATAGTGCGGGCTATACTCCAGCCCGTACGGCGTCTTGACCTTCGTGCTCGACTTTTCGTCGTGGAACGCCAGACTGGATTGGTGCCGCGCCGCGATCTGCTCTTCCGTGCCGTCGCGGAAGGTGATCTCTTCTCGTGGCACAAACATCACCTGCCCGATCGGCATGCTGTGTGACGCGGAAATTGTTTCGCCGGGCTGCAGGACATAGCGAAACTCGGAGTCGTGAACGAACCAATCGGTCTCCACACGGATCACCAGCATCGGAGCAATGGGCCGCTCGATCATATTAAAGATCGGAGTGTAGACCGTGTCCCAGCCCTGCGGTGTCTGGAAGTTCCACGCGCCTCGCAGAGTTACGGCGCCGGCCGGTGTCCCCAGGTCATCCTGGGAGATGAACATGCCAGGCATCAAGTGGGCGATCTCACGGGTCTCCGGCGTGTCTTGGATGTGCATCTTGATTTCCCGTTTGGTAGCGCCGATCCCGCCCACCGGCAGCTGATACGTCACGGTAAAGATCCGGTCCCACTTCTTTCCTTTGCTGTTCACCGAGTAAACAAACTGATAACGGCCCTCCCCGTCATACCCGATTTGAAAAGTCTCTTTCTCAGCCAGCGGCGGATGGACCATGAAGCCTATGCTGCTTCCGGCTTCGAGCACCGGACAGAGTCTGGCGTGCTGTGGCAGAAGAGGGCGCTGAGCCTCGCGGCGCGGTCGCAGGCCAATTCCGGGCCTGAGGGGGTTGGGAAACAGACCTACTTCCATCTCCGAAGTATCGCACCGTCGTTATCTGCTTCTGAAGACTGTCCGCCAAAGTCCGACATGCCGACTTCTCGCTCATGTGGTTTCCGTGGACGAGGTATCAACGGTGTGGATCACGTCGAGGGGCCTCGATATCGGCGCATCCTAGCTTCGCCGTCTCAACTGCACTAATATGTTTCGGACGCTCTTATTTTGGGTTCGGCGAGAACGGGAGACCCAAGAGGCACAACTCGGAGTGGGCACAAAATCAAGTGGCTTATTGCAAATTAGGATTCATGACGGCGCCTGCCAAAAACAGTGCCCTCGTCGTGTTATCGCGAATCAAAAAGAGGAAAGGGCGATCCAGGGTCATGTGAAAGGGAACGGCCCCTTGTGGCACACCGGCCTCACCCCCGACCCCGGAGCCACCGATCTCGCCCGGATCCGTCCGGATTCCGTCTTTGTCAACCGTAATCTCGGTTCTCTGGGCGATCCCCCTTATCACTCCGCCCTTCCTCGCGACTAAGTACAATGCCTGCGGGTCAATGAAGATGCGATGTACGCCCAACGCTTCGATTGCGTTGCGCAGGTTTGCGTCGAAGGAAAAATGGAATTGCGGAAGGCGTACAGCTCCCAAGCTTTTCTTCAGGAGGGATTCGACCCAATCGGGCCGCTGGGCGGCTGTGGCTTCGAGTTCCTCAATTCGATGGTCGCCTCTCGGAAGAACAAGGATCATCGTTGCCTCTAGGCACCCTAGAGCCACCGCTTCAAATTGGTCGGTGCGCGCGTAAGGATACTCGCTGGATGAACTCTGCATGAAATTCGCCTGCACAACCTCGCCTGATCGAAGTTTGAACTCGTGCGTCTCGGTATTGGAATAGATACCGGTGGTCCACGGCTCGCGCAAGTGCGCGTAGGATGTAATCCAAAAGTCTCCGTTCTGAGTAAGCTTGGGCAGTGGCAGCGAAGCATCCCAGTCTTTCGCCACAACTCCAGCTTGGGTATCACGCTCGCCGACGGCGCGAAAGCGAAGGCCAAAATCTCTCGCTTCCTCGATGAAGTGCGGGGAAACAGAGCCTGCTCCATGGTAGAGAAAAGCCAGAGAGAGCCACATTTCTTCGCGTATTAATGACTCGGAATAAAGCCGGGCTGCCTTGCCCGCACGGACGGGAGCTTGAGCGGGGCGCGTTGAACGTCTTGCTTTAGGCCTTGTGAATCGCGCAAGTATCATTCTCGCCGCGATAAAGTGGTCAAAAAGTCGATCCCAGTGAAACGCCGCTCCCAATTCCTTGGAACTGTCTGGCGTCTCGAGCCACAGAGCTCCGAAGGCGAGAGAAATGGGAAGGGGCGCAATCACGATGTTGCGATCAGGGGACTCGGTGTGAGTCGTTTTCAATAGGTCGAATGCAAAACGGTCATTTGCTCGCAAGAACATGCCGGGTTGCACTTCCATGAGCTCCTGAGCTTTGCTTCGGGAGAAGAAAAGGGTCAAGCACACAAGAAGACCGGCGACTGACATCCACCGAACTGGATACGAGCGTGCGACACGTGAAGACCATTTTGGCGGCGTAATTGAGCGCGGCTGCTTCAAAGACCTAACGTAGCAGAATGCTCAGCCCGCGTTTGATGCATCTTGAGGATCAGTCGGAATGGCTCGGCGTACCGTCAACTTGACGCAAAACGGCCTGGTCGTCGTGGTGCCCGAATCGCCAGAACGGGTGGATCGTCAGAGGCTCTTCCAGAGCTATCGTGTGGGCAACCTGCGAATGGCAATGGAGGAGTGTCATTATCCGGCCGGAGCGGGCGGCCCAATCAACGAAAATTCGACTTCCGGTCCAAGTCGGATCTGGCCCAAACTATCAAGGGACACGTCGCTGAGTTAATGTGACCAACGCCAGTCCCTGCCCTAGACCGAGGGGGCGAGTTATCGACCGCTATACGACTGATGTGGGTCTGCGCGCCGCGGGATGACGACCCTGGGCGAACCGGCAAAGCGAGGGCGCACTGCCGATCGGGTAGTTCTAGATCCCGAGCCGCGGCCGTCGCTTCGAAGCGACGGGTCCGCGCAACTGACAACGCAAATGAGCGCTTCGCCATTGTAGCTTCCCAGTCCTCCGATATCCAGATAAACCCAACCGGAACTCGTTCCGCTCGGCACGGTCACGTTCATTTGGTATCCGGCCCCGACCGCGAGTGGAGCTCCCGGCTCAATGCCCGCGTAGTTGATGGTGCCTGTCACGCCGGAGAAATCGACTGAGAGGTAGCTGAGGTAGGTGGCGTTGCCCGAGGAATCCAGCGTCCCAAGGCCCGTCAGATAAACCACCAGTTCCTCACCGATCGCGGCTGGGTTCGAAGCTCTGACGATGGTATTGTTGCCATGGAAAACGGCTGGGGTGGAAGTAGCACTGTTGAATATGCCGGGTTGGGTCGGCCCCACGTAGTTACTTACTGTGTTCGATGTTCCCAAACTGTTGACCACCTGAATGGACGCGATGCCGCTCGCGATGCCCAGCGGGATCACCGCGTTGACCTGGCCGGGGCTGACGTAACGGACGGCCGTCGGAACTCCATTCACCAGCACTTCCACGCCACCCAAGCCGGTGGGAAGGGTGGGGTCTGTCGCGGTTGTGGTTGCCAGGTTGGCTCCGAAAATCGAGATGAATTCGCCGGGCGCGAACTCCGCGGTGAAGGGGACATAAGCGCCGGCGTTCAGGATGCCGGTCGGATAGATATAGGGCGCGGAAGTGGGAGCCGACGTGTAGATGGGTCCCTGCATCAGAACCTCCATCCCCAGGAATCCAGAGGTCTCATTCGCAAGGCCGATTGCAAATGTGCCACCCGGGCCGAAGAAGTATGTGTAGTAGAAATCGCTGTACGTGCTTCCCGACACGCTGAGCCCATCAGAGTAAGTGTAATCGGCGCGGAAACTGCCGCGTGGTGGACCCACCACGTTATCCCGCTCATGCACCAGAATCGCCCCGTTCTTCGCATCTGTAAGGGCGTCATAGGCGCCGTAGGTGCTGTTGAGCCAGGCACAGTCGCAACTGCTGGCCTCCGAATCGTCCTGAAAAAGACCGCCCGCGTAGTACGGAATTTGCGCAGTGAAGAAACTGCCGGAGCTCTGGCGCACGCCGACGATGAAATCGGTATCCTCGGAATCGCCGCCGAAAAAGAAATTACCATCGGGCGAGAAATAGAAGTTTTTGGCGCCGGACATCAGATTACTGGCGAGATCGGCGGCCGTCAGCTCGTTGCCGAATGTCACAGCCGCAACGCCGGCGCTCACGGAATACTTCACCCCGGAGAAAGCCGGCTGCGTCATCGTTGCGATGTTCAATCCGAGGGCCCCGGTGAGGGCTGTGGTGCTGACTGTGCTGTTAGTGCCCGTCATGGTAAATGAGTAATCGCGCGAGTGGACCAAGTCCAGGGTCAGCACGGGAATGTCTACACCGATAACGGAGAATGTGCCCTCGAACGATGGCGTCGACGCCGGCGGCGACGTGGGCGCCGGCGCTGCAACGAACAGGTCGTTATAGCCGGTGTTGTTATCGCTCGTGTTCCCTACCACGACTTTGGATGGAGATACCAGCAAAGTGATTTCATCGCCCTCGAATTTGGAGTCAACGAATTGAAGCGGCGTGGACATGTAGCCGTAGCCGCTGGCGCCGATGGTGTAGGTGCCACTGCCAGCAATCGATGAAACTGCGCTACCGGCCGCATCGGCAGCCTTTGCGGTGGCAGTATAGGTTCCATTACCGCCGAAAACGATGCTGCCGTAAACCGCTATGGCTTCGTGAAGCGCACTGGCGGAATTATAACCACCGAGCCACATGACCTGGCGAAAGTAGTACGTCCCACTCAGCAATCCATTTCCGCTGGCATCCCAGTTTTGCGCGGCGGCGGGCCAGCTAGCCAGCATGAGCAGAGACAAAGAGCAGCAAGCGAGTGAATTCATATTTCGGATATTTGGATTTACCGGACGCGAGAAAGCGGTACATGTCTCAGCATAAACCGTTTGTCAGTTTCCGATAAGGATGCGTGAGGGAGCCACCGCGGGTGGCCCACCCATTAGCGTTGTCTGAGACCTGGAAGATTCAGCCGCCACTTCCTTCCATGGCTGTTGTCGGATAGTATAACGTTTGACGTGATACTTGGGACGCTATAGACTTAAGAATGGACATTGATTACGTCGTTCAAGTGCAAGGAAAGCGCCGCGTTGTTCGACGGAAAGGTCTCGCGGAAAGCAGCCACGGATTGTCCTCGCGTGGCACAGCGCAAGCTGCAAATGCTGCACGCCGCCACCATCTTGGAGGATTTGAAAGCGCCACCCGGGAATCGGTTAGAGGCACTGAAGAAAGACCGGCAAGGCCAGCACAGTGTCCGAGTGAACGAGAAGTGGCGAGTCTGCTTTGTATGGGACACGAAAGCCGGAAACGCCGGCGAAGTTGAAATTGTCGATTATCACTAGGAGGTCAGCGAGCAACAATGCCTAAAGCAGTACAGTTCCGGGTCAAGAACTTAGAGCCGGTTCATCCGGGAGAGATTCTCCGCGAGGAGTTCATGGCGCCGCTGGGAATCAGCATCAATCGGCTGGCGCGTGACCTGCATGTGCCAGTCAGCCGAATTAGCAAGATCGTGAACGAAGAACGCGGGATCACTGCCGATACCGCCATCAGAGCCGCACGATACTTTGGCACCTCGCCTGAATTCTGGATGAATTTGCAGACCCGCTATTGCCTGTTGATGCTGCGGGATAGTTTAAAAGTTGTGCGCCGCGAGGTGCGCCCTGCTGCGATCACTGAGGGCCTGCCCAAGAATGTAGTGGTCACCTGATCACCAGATTGGACCAACTGGAAAGGCCTGCGTAAAAAATGTGAGCGATCAGGTCCCATGCCATCCTACGCTTTCAGTTTGATACAATCCCGCTTTGCGACCGCGTTTTCTCTGCACTCATTCACACTGAGACCAAACCATGAAGCTTATTTGGACCAAGACCGACGAGGCACCCGCACTCGCGTCCTATGCGCTGCTGCCCATCCTACGAGCGTACTGCAAGGGGACCGGGGTCGAGATCGAAACCGCTGACATCTCGCTCGCTGGACGTATCATCGCCAACTTTCCTGAGTGTCTTCGGAGCGACCAGAAGATTCCCGACGAGTTGACGCGCCTGGGGGAGCTGGCGCAGACACCAGAGGCCAACATCATTAAGCTCCCCAATATCAGCGCCTCTATTCCGCAACTCCGCGAAGCGATAGCGGAGCTTCGCGGAAAGGGCTACAACATCCCCGACTATCCCGACCAGCCGTCGACCGAAGAGGAGCGTGCGCTCCAGGCCCGCTTTGCCGTGGTGCTAGGCTCGGCGGTGAACCCCGTATTGCGCGAAGGCAATTCGGACCGTCGTGCTTCGAAGTCGGTGAAATCGTTTGCGCGGAAGCATCCACACCGGATGATGAAAAACTGGCCGAGCTCCGGTTCTGTGACGCGTGTAGTCCACATGAGTGACAAGGATTTCTACGGCAGCGAGAAATCCAACACGGTGAGCACCGCAGCCAACGTGCGCATTGAATTCGTGGACTCAGCCGGCGCGCTGAAGGTGCTGAAGCAAAACATCCCGCTGCTCGAGGGCGAAGTCATCGACTGCGCGGTGATGAACGTGGCGGCGCTGCGGAAATTCTATGCGGAGCAGATAGCCGCCGCTAAAGCTGACCATGCTCTGTTGTCGCTGCATCTGAAGTGCACCATGATGAAGATCTCCGATCCGATCATGTTCGGGCACTGTGTGGCGGTGTATTTCGCCGCTGCGTTGGAAAAGCACGCCGCCGCGATCCAAGAGACTGGCGCCGACGCGAACAACGGGCTGGCCGACATCCTCGACAAACTCGTTCAACTTCCGGCACAGAAGAAGGCCGAGATTGAAGCCGATATCGCCGCCTGTTACGACCAGGGCCCGGGTTTGGCTATGGTGGATTCGCGGAAGGGTAAGACCAACCTGCACGTGCCCAGCGACGTGATCATCGACGCGTCGATGCCGGTGGTGATCCGGGACGGCGGCAAGATGTGGAACAAGGAGGACGCGCTCGAAGACACCGTAGCCATGATTCCGGACCGCTGCTACGCCACCATCTATCAGGCAGTGATCGAGGACTGCAAGCAGAACGGACAGTTCGATCCGGCCAACATGGGCGGCGTCTCCAACGTCGGGCTCATGGCTCAGAAGGCCGAAGAATACGGCTCGCACGACAAGACATTTGTCGCGCCCGGCAACGGCACCATTCGCATCGTGGATGCCGGGGGCCGGACACTGCTCGCACAAAGCGTCGAGCGCGGCGATATCTTCCGCGCCTGCCAGACGAAGGACGAGGCCATCCGCGATTGGGTGAAGTTAGGTGTAACACGCGCGCGGGCAACCGGCGCACCGGCGGTGTTCTGGCTCGATCCGGATCGTGGCCACGATGCGCAAATCATCCAGAAGGTGAATGCCTACCTACCGGAACACGACCTCTCTGGACTCGAAATCAAAATCATGAAGCCGGTGGACGCGATGAAATTCTCGCTGGAGCGAATTCGCCGCGGCGAGGACACGATCTCCGTCACGGGAAACGTGCTTCGTGACTATCTTACGGACCTGTTCCCGATCCTCGAGTTGGGGACCAGCGCCCGCATGCTCTCCATCGTGCCGCTGCTCCAAGGCGGCGCAATGCTCGAAACCGGGGCCGGTGGTTCGGCGCCCAAGCACGTGCAGCAGTTCGTGAAAGAAGGTCATCTGCGCTGGGACTCGCTCGGTGAATACTGTGCGCTGGTACCCTCGCTGGAGGTGATTGCGACGAAGACCGGAAACCGGCGGGCGGCGCTTCTTTCGAAAACGCTGGACCAGGCCATCGGCCAGTACCTCGAAGATGCCCGCGAACCCTCGCGCAAGGTGAACGAGATCGACAACCGCGGCTCGACATACTATCTCGCTTTGGCGTGGGCGAAGGCACTCGCCGCCCAGGTGGAGGACGGGGAGTTGAAGCAACGCTTCGCTCCGGTAGCCACGGCGCTGGCGGCGAACGAGGGCAAGATTACTCAAGAGTTGTCGGCCGCGCAGGGCAATCCGGTAGACATCGGCGGATACTATTTCCCGGACGATGCTAAGTGCGCCGTGGCGATGCGGCCCAGCGCTACGCTGAACGCCATCATCGAACGAATGTAGTGGCTTTTGAGCTTGATTTGATCCCTATTACCGGTACCGGTCGAGTTTCAGCTCGTAAAGCCAGTCCGCTCCCATTGGTAACCCGCTCGGTGCGCAGAAGCAGCGTCGGAGGAATGAATTCCGCTTTGGTCTTCTGACGAGGCCCGCGTAGCCAACGATACGCGGAACCCCGGTGGAACCGAACGGAACTCACACCCTGTCCGATGCATTCTGAACGGTCGTTGACTCAGAGCGTCCAGACGCAATGGCCCTTCTGATAGAAGGAGAGTTGGCCGCCTTCGCTCACCATCAACACATTGCCAAATTGCGAGGCGCCGATTGCCGCCGCGGTACGTCCCCCTTCGCCGATCTCCTCATCCTCATTTACCCGCTGGCGGTGCCGAAGAATTGCTCCGAACGCCAGCAATCTCGAATCGGGATCGAGCACGACGCACCCATCGATCTGCGCGACACTCTCGAGCACGGCCGGTGAAAGGTCGGTAGCGCGCGTTTTTTGCAATAGGTAATGGAGCCGATTCTTGGCGCCTGCTCGCTCCCGTAAGTCAGTTTGCAGCAGATCCGGCGCGCTGACAATCTGGCGAGCGTGGCGAGCATCTTCGAGCACGACAAACATCCCACCGCGGCGGTGTTCAGCGAGATTGAGTCCGGCCGAAAACAGCCGCGCGGCCAGATCTTTGCGCCCGATGGCGGCCTCCCACGCTTCATACTTCGAGACAGAATCCGTAAGATGCCAGCGCCCATCGAAGAAATTGAATAACTGTACGCCTTCTCCGAAGATCTTGATCTCACCATTCGGCGTGAGCACCAGGCATATGTGGCCACCGCACAGAGTTGCTTGGCAATGGGTTCGATACCGCCGCGCACTGGGAACCGGAAGCTCCAGTGCGCTGAAGGGCTGTGCCCATTCCTGCACATCAACCAGTTCAACCATAAGGCCCTTCTCGTCCACTAGAGCGATGGTGCGTAAGCCATCGCAGATGCGGTGAAAGCTTCGAATTGAAGTCAATTCGCTCGAATATGGCAATGCGTTAGGGGGGGTGCGATGGCACCGAGTGACAAGCATCTGGCCACGCCCCGAAAAGCAACGCGCCGGTCGAGATTCGTTTGTCCTCGTAAGAGCTAAGGGCGCTGATTCGAAGGACTTCAATTGCCTCTGAAACGCGATCGGGGAGTGTACCCGCGCTTACAGCGTCGTCGAAGACCCTTCCATCGAGAAATGTAGAGACATAGCGATCCTCCGTCAGACCGCCGAAGATCGGCACGTGCTGCGCGGCAACGTCGCGGTTAAACAACAGTTCGTGGCGGGTGGAAAGGAACTTCGCAATGCTTCGAACCATCCTCTGTTGGTGATCGCTGAATTCCCTGTGATTGGTGAGCGCATACTTGGTTCCCAGCCAATCAAAACTCAAGCCGCCGTCGGACGACGAATGGAAAACCACTTGGGGAATCCACTCCGGACCATTTCCGACAACCTCAAGTTGGCTGGAAGGCAAGAAATATTGGACCCCTCGTATTAGGAGCTCCTGATACAACCCATTCAATACCGGTTTGATACTTTCCTTTAGTGCGGATCGAACCATACGCGTTTGGACGCTTTGAGGAGGTAAAACGGTCCTGCTAAAGCTAAGTGGGCCCCACGCCGGGCTGTATCTCCTTGCAAGGTCCACCGCGGCATGTACAGCTTGAATTCTCGCAACCGGAGACCGTCTCCGACCATCACTTAGCTGCGGAGACACCCTCCGTTTTACCCGCAATCGCTGGCGGATCTCAATTTGGAGTGGGAGCAGAAGGAACAGAATGGCAAACATGTATGGTGCGATTTCAACCACGGAAGATGTTTTGAATGGCGTGAATCTTCGGGGCAAAAGGATCCTCGTGACCGGCGTTTCGGCGGGGATCGGCGTGGAGACTGCGCGGTCCCTGGCCGCTCACGGCGCCGAGGTAGTGGGTGCGGCCAGGGATTTGGCGAAGGCCGAAGCTGCCACCGCCCAGGTTCGAGGGGATGCCGCAGCCCACGGCGGAAGCTTTGAACTGGTTGCGGTGGATCTTGGCAATCTTAGAAGCGTGCGCGCCTGCGCCGACTCGTTGCTCAGCAGGGGTAAGTTCTTTGACGTCGTTATAGCAAATGCGGGTGTGATGGCCACGCCGTTCGGTCATACGGCGGATGGCTTTGAAACGCAGTTCGGTACGAATCACCCGGGGCACTTTGTTTTGGTGAACAGGATTGCGCCGCTCATCGGCGCCGGAGGTCGCCTTATCAACCTGTCTTCCGCGGGTCACCGCTTCTCCAACGTGGATCTGCAGGATCCGAACTTCGAGCGGACACCTTACGAACCCTTCGTTGCCTACGGCCGGTCAAAGACAGCGAACATCCTATTCGCGGTCGCTTTCGACCGGCGCCATCGTGCACGGGGCGTGCGCGCCGCAGCCGTGCATCCAGGGGTTATACAGACCGAGTTGGGTCGCTATATGGAACCTGGCCGCATACAAGCGATGATCGATCAGATCAGCCAGCAGGTTGCGGCAGAGGGCAAGGCTCCCTTCCAATGGAAGACCATCCCGCAAGGCGCGGCAACTTCGGTTTGGGCTGGTATCGTTGCTCAGGCGAACGAGATCGGCGGCCGCTATTGCGAGAATTGCCATGTCGGCGAGGTCGTGCGGGATGAAGTAACGATCAGCCCGATCAACGAAGGAGTGCGAGGATACGCTCTGGATCCAGACACTGCCGAGGCGCTCTGGAAGAAAAGTGAAGAACTGGTTGGAGAATCTTTTTAACGAGGAAGTCACTCTCCTGGATTGGGGTGCGTAGCAGGAGTCATTTGATAGGCCGCGAACCAGTGATGAGGATGTCCACAAGCCTCTTAGCGCTTTGCCGCCAATCAGGGCTGGTCGCGACGTTGGCGACGCCGACTAGAGCCCGAAGCAGGTCGATGGGATCCAGATCCCTGCGTATGTCGCCGTTCTTGATCGCGCCCTCGACCAGGGCACGAATCGCTTCATGGGTCAGAGCGTAGGAAGCCGCGAACACCTTCTTCGGGTCGCCGACCAGCGTATTTACCGCCGGCGCGATGAGTTGTTTTGCTGCGATGGCATCAACGAACAAGAACAGCCAGGCACGCAAGGCTTCAATCGGAGGCATTTCTTCAGCGAGCTTCCGCGCTGCCGCAGCGAGCTTTTCCAGTTCAGACCGATACACGGCCTGCAGAAGTTCTTCACGCGTCGGAAAGTGACGATACAAAGTCCCCGGACCGACTCCTGCTTTCTTGGCAATCTCATCCAGGCTTGTATTCGCGCCTGACCGCGTGAACTCCTGCTTCGCTACTTCCAGGATGCGTTCGCGGTTCCGCTGCGCGTCCGCGCGGGGCTTTCTGTCTCTAAGTTCAGCGACTTTCGTAGCCATCAGCAAAAACTCTTGCAACCGGAGGCTGCCTCCGCTAATCTAGGAATTATACGGAGGCTACCTCCGTTTGTAGCAAGTTAGGAACGGTTCGTCAAGATGGTTGGCGCATCTAGCGCAAACCCCAACGGGCCAGAAGGAGAAATGAACATGCGTATTTTGTTACCGGAGCTACCGGCTTTATCGGTTCTGCCATCGTCCCAGAGCTTATCAACGCTGGCCATCAGGTTCTTGGCCTGACGCGCTCGGATGCCGGCGCCAAGTCGCTTTTGGCTGCGGGCGCCCAGGTGCATCGCGGCGATCTTAACGATCTCGAAAGCCTGCGCGAGGGCGCGGCCATGTCGGACGGCGTCATCCACACGGCCTTCATTCATGATTTCTCGAAGTTCCAGGAAGTGTGCGAGGTAGACCGGCGCGTTATCGAGACCTTGGGCGCGGTGTTGGCCGGCTCCGACCGGCCCTTGCTCATCACCTCGGGGACGGGGATCGCAAATAATTCGCCGAGCCATCTTGCGACAGAAGAGGATGCGCCGGATAGCACTCACCCAATTCCGCGCGTGGCGTCTGAGCAGGCGGCAGCTTCGCTCGCGGCAAGGGGCGTGCGCGTGGCGGTGATGCGCCTTCCCCAGGTTCACAACACCGTCAAGCAAGGGCTCGTCACTTATGCAATTGAACTCGCTCGCCAGAAAAGCGTGATCGCATATATTGGCGACGGAGGCAACCGCTGGCCGGCGGTGCAGCTCCTCGATGCGGCCCGTCTGTACAGGCTGGCGGTGGAGAAGTTGGAGACAGGCGCGAGGTATCACGCAGTGGCCGAGGAGGGAGTGCCTATGCGCGACATTGCGGAAGTCATCGGCCGAGGCCTAAGAGTGCCGGTCATTTCCATATCCGCGGAAGAGGCTCCAGCCCATTTCGGATGGCTCGCCGCATTCGCAGGTCGAGACCTTCCGGCCTCGGGAGCGCTCACCTAAGGAACGGCCGGGGTGGCGCCCGACCGGGCCAGGATTGATCACCGATCTCGAAAAAATGCGCTTTTTCGAGACTGACGCAGGTGTCGCATCTGCGGCGCGCCGCGCCTAAGCTTTTAAGTCAGGAGGTAGAACGATGCAAATCAAGGAACGTGTTTTCATTGTCACGGGCGCTTCGTCGGGCATCGGCCTCGCAACGGCGATCGCGCTGTCTGATCGTGGTGCGAAGGTCGCCCTGCTCGCGCGCAGTGGCGATGCGTTGCAAGAATTAGCGCGGAAGCTTCCAGGCAGCTTGCCTGTTACAGCAGACATGACGCAGCTTGATCGGGTGAGGGAAGCCGTAAGCGCCGTCCGTCAACATTACGGCCGCGTGGATGGCCTCGTGAACAATGCGGGGCGCAGTTATGCGGCCTCCGTCGAGCAGATCGATCCTACCCTGTTTGACGAAATCTTCCACCTCAACGTGTTGGGGCCGATTGTCGCGATGCAGGCTGTGATTCCGCTGATGCGGGCGCAAGGAGGCGGAAGCATCGTGAACATCAATTCGGGGACCGCATTCATGACTGTTCCGCAGTACGGCGTGTACTCGTCTTCGAAGCGTGCGCTTCTTGGCTTCAGCCTCACGGCACGCGCCGAGCTGGAACAGGACCGCATCGTGGTCAGTGAAATCTACCCGTTCATCACGGCGACCAACTTCGGCACGAACAGGATGGGAAATCCGGCAGGCGGGGGACCGTCGGCCAATTACGCCGATGGCGACAAGCCCGAATTCGTGGGCGGTCTCGTTCTACAGGCGATCGAAGAAGGTCAGGCTCAGTATTTCGCGAATGATCGCCTGCGCAAAATGGCCGGTGCCGCGGCCTAGTCGAAGGCACAGCCGTCTTCTTAAGTGCGCCAGGCGAGAAGATCATCAGCAAATCCATGCATGAGCGCACTAGGTCCTGATGGTCCTTCTTGCTCCAGTTTTTGAGGTGTTCATCGAGAAGCGTTTTGGCGTCTTCGAGCGCAATATCTCTCCGTGGCGGCGCGCGGTGGCGGGCGACGTTCGTCCGGCCGCCCCTCTTGCAACTCATGAAGACGGAAACCCGAGAGGAATCGGCCGCCGGGTTCGAGCGGCGATGTTCTACTGACGGGCGAAAATGAGCACGCTCCAACTGGGGAGATTAATCCAAATTTGGCCGTTGGAGGCCTCCAGATACATTTGGTAGTTGCCCACAGTGTTGATGCCACCGTAGACGGGCGCCTGGGAGTTGAAGATTTCAAGCCATGTGCCGCCATCTCCAGCCAAGCTGACCCCATACTGATTTGAAGACCATACGTTGTCGCCAGGGTTTACTACGACGAGCAGCACGTCGCCAGTCAGGTTATAGCGCTTGAATGCGATGACCTGGTTCTGGAGGTCGTTGTGGGTGACGAAGCCGGACGGGGATCGTAGGGCGGAATGGGCCCATCGGAGGTTGTTGATGTCACGCACGAGCTGTTGCATGGGGGCGCCAACAGGATCCCCGATCTTGGCCCAGTCGAGGCGCAGATCGCCCCACGGGCCGACGACCGGGTTCCATGAGCCGTCGATATGCCCATCGGTGCCCATGAAGAGCATGGGAGTTGCCGGCAGCGTGGCGTTGAGAGACCAGGCGAGCCGGGCTTTTGCGAGGGCCCAGCCGTTGCCGCGGCCTCCGAAGCGTTGAGTGATGTAGAGACCCGTGTCACCCTGACCACTGTAAATTTGGTCGTGGGAGCCCGTGAAGTACATCACGTTATGCCAGTTGTTGGGGTCGGAAAATAGAAGCTGGTTATTGACGATTGCGCCGGGGCCGCCACCGTTGAGCATGTTGATCGCGTCCCAAGGGCTACCCGTGTTACTGTTCATGTCCCAGATCGCGCAGAACTGGAAGACTCCCCAGGGGTCGATCCACGGCATGACGGAAGTGCCGGGATCGTTAGGGTTGTATTCGGCGATGAGGTACTTGTCGGGGAACTCGCTACGCAGGGTGGGGATGATGTATTCGAGCGCATCGGGCTCGATGGCCTGAACCGCGTCAAAGCGCATGCCGTCGACTAAGAAGTCGCGAAAGTACAGCCGGGCGTTGTCGAGCAGCAGGTCTTTGACTTCATGCTGCCAGAGGGCGAAGCCTTCGCCCCAGGGAGTGTGGTGGCCCTTGACGAAGTAAATCCCGCCCAGGATGAGATTGCCGCTGCTGTCTTGGTTATAGCCTTCGTCGTTGCCGTCGTATTGCCAGTAACGGTTGTCAGGTTGCGACGCGTGGTTGTAGACCATATCGAGAAATACGGCCAGGCCTTTGGAATGGGCGGCGTCAATCAGCTGGATGAGCTCGGCGACAGCGCGATCTGGGCCGGTGGCGTAGGCGTCCTCGGAGGCGAAAAGGTCGCAGGGACCGTAGCCCTCATCGGCGCCTACGCCAAGACTCGCTCCGGGCAGATCGCAGAGAAAGTTGGAGATAGGCAAGAGCTCAATGGCATTGAACCCGAGACCTCGGATATAGTCGAGCTTGCTGATGACATCCACGAACGTGGCGATGTTGTCGGTGACCGCGATGCCATCATTCTTACCGGCAAATGAGCCGACGTGGAGTTGGTAGATGAGGAAATCCTGAAAGCTTGGCGTGGTAAAGGGCTGGCGGTTGCGGGTGAAAATGGTCGGATCAATGACATAACCCTGCGACGCGGCTGCGGAGCTTTGGACCTGCAGGGCGCGCGCGTCGGTGCGGGAATAGGTGCCGGCGATGTTGTTCAAGCCGCCAGGGTTGGTAATGATGTATTGGTACTTGTCATTTGCGGCGACCGGAATCTGGTCGGCGGACCAGTTGCCGGTGCCTGGCTCCGTGGCGAGGTCTAGGGCGTTGGCCGTTGAGCCGCCAGTGAAGTCGCCAAAGACCTGTACGCGAGAGGCGTTGGGAGCCCAAACGCGAAACCGGGCGGTACCGTCAGCGTATAACAGACTGCCCATGCCGTCGTTGTTTGGTGAGGGAGAGCGCATCGGAACCTCCAGAGATAGCCTGACCTGCGCAATTCGCGCCCGAGCAACATCAGGATGCCGGCGACTCAGTGAGCTGGCGCGATCCGCGCCCGACTTAAATCGGACCTTTTGAGCCAAGTCACTTCTAGTAAGCTGGTTCTCCTGAAAGAAGCACTTCGCTTTACTCTAGCGTAAATCGGCGGATTCGCACGGTAAAGTTGCCAGTCGTCAGTAAGTCACAAGGTCGAGTGTGCTCGGAGACGACCAAGCTCATTGACGCGTCGGCGACATCAAGAGGAGTAATCTCCCATGGCACCGATTCTGGACCACAACGCAGTTAACTTCCGGACGCTTCTCGTTCTCGGTGCGACTCATGACTCAAGACACAGAGCCGATATTTGACAGACCCTATTACTTCTGAGTAGTCGCCCACCGTTTGCGCGCTTACTCGAGCGGTTTCTCATCTACGTGATCCACCACGATCACCGGAATGGACCGTCTGGTTTTCACCAGTTTCAGTCCGAGCTCCTTTTCCACCGCTTCGTAAGGCGACATATAGCCGGGATCCGAAGCTCCGGCGATGGTTCCGGGCGGCTGATTCGGGCTGGAAGGCTGCGGGGGCGCATGATGGTCAAATCCTATAAGGTAATTCCACCCTCCCTGAAGACCGGTTGCATCCACAATCGGGTGATCGAAAAAGCCAGTGACCTGTTCCAAAATGCGAGCAAACTCGGCCATGGTGAAATTCTTGCAGTTGGCCATAACCCACAGATTGGGGAATGGCTTGGGCGCGTTGGGGTCGGGAATGCAGCCTGTCCGCTCGGACTCGTCTGCCTTGGTTAGCTTCAGTTTCCCGGGTCCCAGGGTCACGGCGTATACCGTAACTTCCCGGTTCTCGGTGTGCGTTTTCAAGTCGAACTGATCAATCAACAGCCCGCTCAGCATGTCCAAAATGATACTCAGGGGCGGCGGCACCGGCCTTCCGGCGGCAGAATTAGGGGCGCCTTCTCCGGTACTCGGCAGCTTGGCCGTGATTTCCCATAGCTGTGAGTCGGCGAACTTGGGAAGCCCGACGATCTTATCGTTGGCGGCATTGGGCTGAATCTGGAACGCTAGCGCGATCAGAGACCGAAGCCTACCGCTGATTTGCATCTGGCTACCACCGCGGTAGAGCAGGCCCCGCTGCACGCGTTGGTTCGGATTGGCGGGCCTGATGGACGCGACTTCAAACCGCGGGGCTGCCAGAGCCAGGGCTGTCGCCACTTGAGGAGAGTTTGGCGAGGGCTTTCGATTCACACTCGCAACCATCAGCACCTGTACCGGGACGTCTTGCAGTTCCAGTTTCAACCCCAATTGCTTGTCCACGGCTTCGAATATCGAGGCATCGCGGCCTTTATCCGGAAGGATAGTCGCCGGCGTTGCGCCTGCCGGTAGTCTGGCGACGACGTCGAACAGGTCGGATTCCAGCCAACTGGGACCGCCGCCGACACCGTCTTCGGTGACGCCGTATGCCCCTTGAATGAGGCGCAGCATGGAGGCATCGCGCTAGATGTACAAACGGTCACGGATCACGGCGCTGCCCGGGTTCTGCTGCGCAAACCAATATTCCGTTTTGCTGATATGGACGTCCGCCAACTCGAATTTCGGCGGTTGGGCGAAAGCCGCCGCTGCCATCAGCACGACAAAACAAATGATCTTCCGCATGTAGGAACTCCCTGCTCGATTGAGCCAATTGAGAACGAAACCGTGTCTGGCGGTTATTCCGGGGCAGCCGGAATAGCAGCGCAACCCACCAGGAAGTGGGGTTGGGACGCGGCGGTATTCCTCCTCTCGGGTTTGGATGTATAGACGTTCGCGCCCGGCAATTTGTACCGCTTTTCTGCCGCAAAAATTCGCCCCTAGGATCTCGCAGCCGAAGCGGTTCATTCCGATGTCGTGAGCGTTGACCGAGTCTTAGGCCCGGCTGGGTTTAGAATTTGGGGCGCCTGAATCAAATTGAGATGATCGGAAGCAATGACGCACGAGCTATCGATCGTGCAGCTTCTGGGCTGCATCGCAATCAGTTTCGCTCGGCGGATGTGAAGATCAGTGGGCAGAGCCAACGTTCCGAGTGCCAAGAGCGCTTTCTTCGCACTCTGCCGAGCATCCAGCATCCTAAGGTGTTGCACTTTGCCAATCTCTGCCATCTCGGGATTGTACGGATCGATCACAACGACATTCGAGCCGAAGGAAGGTTGCAATTGGTGTGCGAACGCTGGATCTGACATTACGATCATGTCCTTCGGAGGGCTATGCCGGTATCGAGTCCCTGGCGACACGCCTCGGTCAGACGATGCGATCCTCCACGTTTCGCTATAGCGAGATATGGTATAGTGAACAACGCCGTCGGATGTCAAATATGACGTCACAACGCGAGACAGGCAGTGTACGGTTCTATCGGCGATGTCTGGCGCTTTACCCAACCGAGTTTCGCGATGAATATGGGCGCGAGCTGTGTCTGGCGTTTGCGGATCGACTGCGCGGCGTCGGGTCGATGCGCGCCAGAGGAGTGGTATGGCTTGAGGCATTGAACGGCATCCTCAGCGAAGCACCCAAGGAGCATATGAACATGATCCTGCAAGACCTTCGATATGCAATACGAACCATGCGTGCGAATCCGAGCTTCTCCGTCATGGCTATTCTGATCCTGGCAGTCGGCATCGGATCGAACACGGCGATTTTCAGTTTGATGTACAGCGTACTGTTGCGGCCGTTACCGTATCCGAACGCCGATCGAATTTACGCCGTATGGGCCGAACAGCCCCGTGCGAATCTCAAGCACATCAGCATGTCCGGATCGGATCTGGCGGACATCGAACAACAGAGCCAGTCCTTTGAATCGGTCGCGGGGCTGCTGCCGTTGTTCACCTTCAAGCTGACGGGTGAAGGCGAGCCGCACATCGTCGAATGCACCGCAATATCACCCGGGTTCTTTTCGACGCTCGGTATTCATCCGCTGCTTGGCCGCGAGTACACACCGGAGGAGTATCACATCGACGGCACCGAAGTGATCATCTCGTATGATTTCTGGCAGCGCGAGCTCGGCGGCGACCCACACGTAATCGGCCGCATTCTGCACCTGCAGGAGAGCCCGATCAAGGTTATCGGCGTGATGCCGCCACTACCCGATATCTACCCGCAGACCGATCTGTGGCCCACGCTGATTCCGGACTTTCAGTTCATGAAGTGGCGCGGCAACAAATTTTTGGTGCTCTACGGAAAACTAAAGCCCGGCGTCTCGCCCGAGGCGGCCGGACAAGAGCTGACGGCGATTTTGCGGCGCGCGGCGGAGACTCCGCGCGATGCGCAGATCTCGCTGGTGCCGCTCAAAGCGGAATTGGGCGGACCGGGCCGGCCGATTCTGGTGACGCTGTCGTCGGCGGTAGCGCTGGTACTGCTGATTGTTTGCGTGAACGTCGCGACATTGGTGCTCGTGCGGAACGAAGCACGCAAGCGCGAGGTTGCGATCCGGCTGGCCCTGGGAGCCAGCCGGACGCGATTGCTGCGCCAGTGGTTCACGGAGGCGCTGGTGCTCGCCATGTTCGGTGGCCTGCTGGGAATTGCGCTGGCAAGTCAGGCGATGCGCGTTTTGTTATGGCTGGGTTCCGATCAGTTGCCGCGCTCACAACATGCCGGCATCAACCTTTGGGTGCTTGGCTTCGCCTTTCTGTTGACGCTTCTCACCAGCACCGTCTGCGCGTTGAGCCCGGCCACCAGCCTATTGCGCACAAACCTCGATCAAACGCTTCTTTCGGGAAGAGGAAACGTGGGGGTGCTCAGACGCTCGAAACGCGATGCGCTGATCGTCGTTGAGGTTGCGTTGTCTCTGCTACTGCTGGTCGGCGCCGGTGATCTGATGCGCAGCTTCTCAAAGTTGATTCATGCCGACCCGGGCTTTTCCGCCGATCATCTGCTCACCAGCTATCTGCGCCTGGAAGGCGAGCCCGAAACACAGCGCACGTTTCCGCGCGAGGTGAATTTCTATCGTGACCTGCTGGCCGATGTGAGCGTGCTTCGGGGCGTGAGCTCGACGGCGGTTGCCGACTGCATCCCCGGTTTGCGCGCACCTTTGGCCGCGCTTCACTTTCCGGACCGCGCGAACGATCCTACGCATCTCCCAACTTCGTTCGGATGCTGGATCAGCGCGGATTATTTCCGCGCGACTCGCACCGCTCTGCTGCGCGGCCGGATGTTCGAGGAGCGCGATCGGCCCGATTCTCCGCCCGTCGCCATCGTGAACGATGCGTTCGCGCGCCGCTACTGGCCGGATGAAAATCCGATAGGCAAGCTCGTCACGATTTCCGAGACGGGACCTGGCCGGCGCGTCAACATTCAGCCACGCGAGAGAGAGGTGGTCGGCGTGGTGGCGAATGTGAAGCAGCACGGCCTGGACGCTGCCGCGAAACCCGGCGTCTACATGCCTTTCTATCAGGATGAAACCGGACATGTGTACGTCTCGATGACGCTGTTCGTGCGCGCCGAAAACGATCCGATCTCTTTGGCCGCAAGCCTGCGCGCGCGCATCCGCGCCTCCCAACCGGATCTGCCCGTCACCATTCAGATGATGGATCAGCGATTGATGGAATCGGTAACGCCACGGCGTTTTACGCTAGTGCTACTCGGCTGCTTCGCCGTGATCGCACTGATACTCGCGGCGAGCGGGATTTACGGGGTGGTCGCGTATTCAGTGAATCGGCGCACAAAAGAAATTGGCGTTCGTATGGCGATGGGCGCGTCGCGCAGTCGCGTGCTCCGCACAATTCTTAGCGAAACGATGATGCCTGTCACGGCCGGATTTGCGCTCGGCGGGCTTGCCGCCATTCCGGGTGCGAGGGTTCTCGCGAACATGCTTTACGAAACCGGTCCGGTGAATCCTCTGATCCTTGTGACCGCAAGCGCAATAATGGTGGGCGTCGCATTACTTGCCGCGATTGTACCGGCGTATCGCGCTGCTTCGACAAATCCGGTGCGAGCTTTGCACACCGAATAACGGGTTCACGATGAGATCATTCACTCTGTCGCGCGATACATTTCACATCCTGGTGGCTCTCGCCGGCTGCGACCGTCATGGCTACTCGATCATGCAAGAGATCGCCGCCCGGACGGATGGCAAAGTTCGACTGAGCCCGAGCAGCTTATACAGCGCAATCAAGCGCCTGCTCGAAGGGGGCTTAATCGAGGAACTGGAGGAGCGTCCCGATCCCGATCATGACGATGAGCGACGGCGCTACTACCGGTTGACGGCCGCCGGAAAGCGAGCGGCGCTGGAAGAAGCGCGACAGCTCGAAAAACTTCTGTCGGACGCGCGTGCCAGCGGGCTTGCGCCGAAGCGAGTCTGAGACTGCATCCGCGCTTCCTCTTACGCTCCTAAAGGACGGGTGTCTCGACGGAATCAAGCAATTCTTCGGCTGCGGCGTTGCGACCCGGACTCCCGGCATGTGTGTCTCTCCTCGCGCACCGCCCTCCAGGTGGAGATCCTGGCGCTGCGCAAGACATTTCTCCCTGAGCGAAGTTTTCGACAGGCACAAGCTGTCCGAAATCACCGCGAACCGTTCGATCGCGTGCAGAATTTCCTATTGCAAGAGTCCCCTGGTTGGCAGATCATAGTCGGGTGACAAATGCGCTGGTGGTTCCCACGGACACGCTACAGCTTCCACGCTAGGTTCGCGCCATGGCCCAGTCTCCGAATCCAGCCGAGGCGCAACAGGTGGCTCCTCTGCTTGCATTGGCCACGAAGTTCCTCTGGGCCGGGCGGCCTTCCGATGCCATCGCGCCGTTACACGATGCCGCACTGCTGCAGCCATCCAATCCCATCATCCAGCATGATCTCGGCCTCGCCTGCCTCGAGGTGGACCGCGTACCGCATGCGATAGCGGCATTTCAGCAGGCCGTGGCCAGCGACCCGCACTACACCGATGCACATTTTCGTCTGGGAATCGCTTTGGAAAAGCTCGGCGACATCGGCGGGGCAATCGCCGCGTACCACCGCGCCACTGAGCTAGACCCATCGCTGACCGAGGCGTGGTTCCGCGCCGGCGCCCTGGTCTACATACTGGGCCATCGCGACGAGGCGATCGGCTGTTTCCGCCAGGCGGCGGCCACCGGAGGTAACACCGGCTTCGGCCGGCTTGGCAAGGCGCGGGCGCTGCTAACCGAGGATCGCAACGAGGAAGCCGAACTGGTACTGCGAAAGACGCTGGCGCTCGATCCGGCGAATGCCCTGGCGCATGATCTGCTGGGCAATCTGCTCTCTGAGTTCGGCCGCTTTGACGAAGCCCGCGAATGTTTCCAGCGCGCGATCGAGATTGCACCGCTCATGGCAGGAAGCTACTACGAGTTGGTCCGGTGCCGCCCGGCCACGAGCGAGGACGACGGTCTGCTTCCACGGATGGAGGCTGCCCTGGCCATGCCGGGGCTGGAAGCGGCGCAGCGCCTGCGGCTGCACCTGGCGATCGGCAAGGCGGCGGACGATCTGGGCGAATGCGCCTTGGCGATGCAGCATTTCGACGCCGCGGACGCGGTACGCCGGGCATCTGCGTCCTTTGACTCGGCCGCGTTCTCCAGCGAGATCGACCGGCTGATTGCCCGCTCGACACCTGCATGGATCGCACAAGCCCAAGAACTTGGCAGCCCGGATGCGACGCCGGTGCTGATCGTCGGCATGCCGCGCTCCGGCACAACTCTGGTCGAGCAGATCGTCTCCATGCATCCCGAGGTCGCGGCTGGCGGCGAGTTGCATTTCTGGCGACAGCGCGGCGCTGCGTGGCACCGCTCCGGCGCGGCCGGGGACGAGAGGCCGTTCCTGGCCAAAGCTGCGGCAGACTATCTGCGTGTGCTGCGCGCGATCGCGCCGAAGGCGGCGCGAGTGACCGACAAGATGCCGTTCAATTTTCTCTGGGCCGGGCTGATTCACGTGGCATTCCCGCGCGCAATCATCATCCATTGCCGCCGCTCCGCAATCGACACTGCGCTGTCGATCCATCAAACTCATTTCCATCCTGGCCTGGCGTTTCCCACCGGGGGCGCCGAATTGGTGGCGTATTTCCACGGCTATCAGCGGCTCATGGACCATTGGCGAAGGGTGCTGCCGGCGGATCGCTTCATCGAGGTGGACTATGAAGACCTCACTAGCGCGCCGGAACCAGTGATCCGGCGGATCATCGCGGCCAGCGGCCTGGCGTGGCATGGCTCGTGCCTGCGCCCTGAATTGAACCCGCGCACTGTGAAAACTCCTAGCAAGTGGCAGACGCGGCAGCCCATCTATCGCACCTCCGTCGCGCGCTGGCGACGCTACGAACCTTGGCTGGGACCCCTCGGCGCGCTTGTCGACGACGTCTCGCCAGCATGACAAATCCGTAATTTCGGCGTCATGCCCGTGTAAGCCTTGCGCCTCTAGACTTAGCAACGGAGGAGATCTGTATATGTCTCGAAAATTCTTTCGAAACTCTCAAAGAAAGAAATCTAAGAAGAAGAACCGTCTGAGTCCGCTCGCCAGCCTGTTGGCGGCGGGGTTGGCCTCCGCGGGGCTGGCCCTTGCTCAGTCCGTGCCGTACCCGACCTACTTTACGGGCCCGCAACCGGCTGGCTGGCCCAACGGCTCATTTGTGGTCAGCTCCGGCCAAGTCATCACACCGGCTGGAACCACGGTCGACCTAGGCAACCAAGTCCGCGCGAAGGCCATCGCGGTGAACCCCACTCCCGGCAGTCACACAGCGGCCGTCCTCACCATGGGCGCGGCGGAGGCCGTCGAGATATTCGACACCACCACCGGCGCTGTGCTGCAGAACTATATCACGCAGGGATTCGATTCGAGCGGCAGCTATAATGGCATCGCCTACTCGGCCGATGGCACGTTCCTCATGTTCAGCCAGGACAGCAGCAATGTCAGCGTTGCCAGGGTAGCCGCAGACGGCACACTGAAAAACGGCGAACAGATCAGCGTGCCGCCGAACAATTCCTTCATTACCTGCTTCCCGAATAGCCCTCCGGCCGCTTATGCCAACCCCTGCGGCTCGTTCTATAGTTCGTACACTTCTTATCCTGGTGGACTTGCCATCGGTCCGAATGGCAAGAGCGCCTATGCCTTGCTGAACCAGAACGATACGCTCACTAAGATCAACCTGACCACGACGCCCGCCACTGTGGTTACGCAGATCCGCGTAGGCAACGCACCAAACAGCATCGTGATCAACAGCGCGGGCACCACCGGCTACGTCAGCAACGAGGGTGGCCGAATCGCTACGGCGGCGGACTTCCAGATCAACTCGGCCGGTACTGAAATCGTCGCCGACCCGGTGGTTGGCGCCGCGATCACCGGTACCGTTTCCGTTGTCGATCTGGCCTCAATGACGGTCACAGCTACCATCTACACCGGTCTGCATCCCACCGGAATGGCGTTCTACGGTAAGTTCCTGTTGGTCACCAATACCTACAGCGACACCATCACTGTAATCGACACCACCACCAACACGGTGGTGCGGACCATCAACGTTGCGCTGCCGATCGGAATTCCCGGTGCAGGCCCGGCCGTGGGCGCGGAGCCGGACTCGATCGCGGTCGATTCCACGAAAGGCATTGGCTACGTCGCGCTTTACCATGCCAACGCGGTCGCGGTGGTCAGCCTCGCTACCGGCGTAACCAACCCCGTGATGGGCATGATCCCGGTAGCCTATGCGCCGGCCTCGGTTGTGCTGGACACGGCAACCGACACGCTCCTCGTCGCCAACGACAAAGGCGTCGGCACGCGTTATTCGTTCGAAACCGACTGGGGCGTGACCGGATATAACACCCATCAAGACAACGGCACCGTCAGCATCGTCCCCGTCCCGGATACCACCACCTTGGCGTCGATGACGGCGCAGGTTTTCCAGAACAATCACTGGAATCTGACGCAAAATATCACGTCTGCCGCCGGTGGCAGCCCAAAGACCACGCCGGTGGCGCTCCCGGCCAAGATCGGCGATCCGTCGCTGATCAAGCACGTGTTCCTGATCGTCCGTGAAAACCGCACCTATGATCAGATGCTGGGCGACGTGGCTGCAGGCAATGGCGACCCGTCCTTGGCAGTGTTCGGCTGCGGACCCAATCAGGCCACTGAACAGACCACCCAATGTGTGTCGCCGAACGCGCACGCGCTGGTGCAGCGCTTCCCGCTCTTCGACAATTTCTACGACCCCAGCCGCCAGTCGGCCGACGGTCACCAGTGGATCACCGAGGCGGCGGCTCCCTACGCCGACGACATCCAGTCGCCTGACTGGATCCGCAGTTATCCCGGCGGGAATGCCGGCGATGCGCTTGCCTATCAGAACAAAGGCTTCGTGTTCTCGGAAGCGGCGGCGGCCGGTCTCACGGTAAAGATGTATGGCGAATACGTGGAGAACGATACGTTCCTACAGCCCAACGGGTCGACCAGCGAGCCAAGCTGGAGCCAGTTTTACGCCGACTCGCAATGCTTCGAGGGAGGGCCTGATTGCGCAGCACCCGGCGTCCCGGGCGAGAAGACGCTGTACTTTCAGAACACGGTTCAGGCGGAGTCCTCGGTTCCGGCGGTGTATAACCACCTTATCAAGAACTTCCCGCAGTTCGATCTGGGCATCCCCGACCAATTCCGCGTCGATCTGTGGGTGCAGGACTTCAACAATGACGTCACAGCCGGGACGGTGCCTTCGTTGAGCATCCTATGGATCATGTGCGACCACACCGGTGGGCCGCCGAACCCGGTGGCCGAAGAAGCCGATAATGACTTGGCCGTTGGGCGCATTATCGACTACATCAGCCACAGCCCCATTTGGTCCTCCTCGGCGGTCTTCATCGAGGAAGACGACTCGCAGAACGGCGTCGACCACATCGACGGTCATCGCAGCCCAGGCTATATCGTTAGCCCGTATGCCGTGCAGAACGGACCCACCCAACACACCTACTACACGCAGGTGAACATGACTCGGACCATCGAGCAAATCCTCGGTCTGCCGCCGATGAACCAGTTCGACCTGGTGGCGTCGCCAATGAGCACCGCTTTCGTCCAGGGCACGCCGCCGGCGAGCAACTTCCTGCCGTGGGCGCACGTTCCGAACCAAATCGCGCTGAACTTGGACGTTTCGAACGCACCGTTCCGGAGGGAGAACTCCAAGGTCAAGTCCTTGAGGGCGGCTTGGCTCCAGAAGAAGAAGGAGATCTTCGCCGGCAAACTGACCAAGCCCGACTCCGAAGATCCGGACACCGTAAACCATCTGAACTGGTACATGGCGACCGGATTTACGCGGCCCTATCCCGGCGAGCGCAAGGTTCGCCCCCCGAGCGATTTCAATAACCGCCCGGCACCCGCCGGCGACGCGGACGACAACTAACAGAAGGTACGTTCCAACTCCTACCGCCCTCTCCCCGCTTATCGGGGAGGGGGCTTTTGTACACACCTTTAAACGCAAAGTCCCCACCAACCTGAACTCAACCGCCACCGGCGAAGAGACCGTGAGGAGAAGCGTCGGGTACATTTTCGCGAAACTGGGCGCGCACAATCGAACCAACGCCGCCTGTTGACCGAATAGTCAAGAAAGTGAAACTAGCGGTGGCCAGGATGGCGTCCGGACCGCAGCGAGCTGATGAGATCAAGTTCGCTGCCCAAGTTGACAGCATGCTTCATGAGGTCTGGGACCTACTCTGACTTGTGCAGGATATCGCAATCGAGCGAGAGAAAGCGCAGCATTTCATTCAACACTTTGCCATTGGCCTTGTACCAAAGGAATGACCCTTCGCGGCGTGTCGTTACCAGATGCTCATTCCGGAGCTTCTCCAGATGATGGGACAGCGTCGACCAGGGTATCCGCATTTCTCCCTGAATCTCCCTCACCGTCTTTTGTCCTTGCGGGGCGCCCATCAAAGACTGCATAATCCGCAACCGCGGTTCAGCGCCAATAGCCGAAAAGCGATCGGCAAATGTCTTGGTCTTGGTGGCGTATGATGGTCGTTTCACGTTTCTGCGTTTCTAGGAACGAGATTGAAACTTAAGCATAGTGCCATGCGTCGCACACGACCATTACGCCATAATTACAACTTTGTCAGGAACTCTTCAGCCCGGCGACTAAGGCGCCCGGCTCGGCAAGTTACTCGCGATTCGCACGTGGCCTGATCAAACCCGGTAGAACCGTTCGAAGAATCGTGGAATGCACTCTTGGGTGGACTTGCTTCCTCACCGTAGATTCAGACATCTAGAAATGTCGAAACAGTCATTCGGGTGCAACAAAGCTCCGGCAGACTGAAACAGCGCGTAAGGAGCCGCGAAGTGCTGTCTTCAATTGCTAACAACTTCAAACCCACGCTTCTTGGCGCTTCTCTCATTTGCGTGCGCATCCTACTCCTGAATTGTGGTTCACCCGAATTCTGTATGGGCCAGCAGGACGTTGGCCCCGTCAACGCGAGATCGAAGCTGTCCGGTACGTGGCAACAGAACAACGAACGCTCCGTTCCTCGACCGCGCAACAAAGCTCATAGCTACAAGATGACCGTGGAAGCCAGCGCTAAAGCTCTGCGAGTCCGCATTATCGCGAACAACGGGCATGGTGAGCGGAACCTCGATTTGAACTATGAGATCGGTGGGAGAGAACTGGTCTACACCGGTATTGACGGCGATGAATATCACTCCAAGGTTCATTGGGATGGTGACTTACTGGTTTTCACAACCGTAGAACATGAGCGTGGCCGCCTTATTCCTTCCGAGGAGACGTGGACGCTGATCGATTCTGGCAACAGTCTGCAAAGCGTAAAAGTGAGCAGCGCTCCGGGCGAAGAGTCTAAAAGCGTCTACGTGCTGGACCGCCTGCCATGAGAATCTCAGTCCCGCTTCACCCGAGTAACTTCAATATCCTATGAGAACTTCTTTTCTACTTCCAACCTACGCCGCATTTCTGTTGACGATTTCGATCTCTGGAATCGCTCGGGCACAGGTGCAAAGTTCCGCGCTTACCGGCACGGTGACCGATGAGCAGGGCAAAAGCGTTCCGCAAGTGACCGTGAAAGCCGTCGAGGCGGCGACCGGACTTCAGCGCGAAACGGAGACCTCAACGCAAGGCGACTACACACTGCTCGATCTGCCGCCGGGGATTTTCTCGGTCCAGATTTCAAAAGAAGGATTCTCAACATTTACAGCGGAACGTGTCGAGCAGGTAGTGGGGCAAACCAGGACTTTGAACGCGAAGCTGTACGTGGCCGGGACCAAGCAACAAACAACCGTTACGGAATCTCTGGTGCAACTGGACAAAGTGGAGGCAACCATCGGAGCGCCCATTGAACAAGAGCAGGTCCAAGAGCTTCCGTTCAATGGCCGCAATTGGGCCACCATGACGGCGCTGGTTCCCGGCGCTATCGATAATGGAGCCGGAGATCAGCGAACCATTCGGTTTGCCGGCCACGGCTTGGATGACAACAATCTGACGCTGGACGGAGTGGATGCCACCGCCGTTTACAACCAGGAGCAACGAGAGTACATGCGGCTGAACATACCGCTCGACTCCATCGACCAGTTTCAGGTGCAAGCGCAAAACTTCGGGGCGAACGTACAAGGTGGCACCGCAGGCGGACAAGTCTCTGTGATTTCGCCCTCCGGAACAAACAGTTTTCACGGGGATGCCTTTGAGTATTTCAGAAACGACGTAATGGAAGCGCGTACGCCCTTCAACGGACCATCTCCGAACCCCTTTCTGCTGAATCAATTCGGCGGCGGCGTGGGCGGACCCATCGTGCATAACAAGACGTTCTTCTACGCCAACTACGAGGGCCTGCGGCAGCGGCTGGACGGAACGCAGATCGGATTGGTGCCTAGCCCGAGCTTTCTCGAGCAGGCGGCCCAGACGTCGCCGGCACTAATGCCGATATTGAGCGCGTATCCGCTGGGGACATCGCCAACGTCGAAGTCAAGCGTTTGGAATTATGTGGCGCCAGGCAGGCAGATTGATAACGAAGACTCCGGGATGATCCGCTTCGATCAACACTTCTCCGACCAAACCAC
>Ga0302325_10001287_pt1 | contig 64724 bp, 65 predicted proteins | sample Palsa_T0_2_FD_201948 | JGI IMG/M metagenome (GOLD analysis project Ga0302325, IMG submission 201948) | Peat permafrost microbial communities from Stordalen Mire near Abisko, Sweden - Palsa_T0_2 | ecosystem: Environmental > Terrestrial > Soil > Palsa > Peat permafrost | place: Sweden: Abisko...
GCCAGAAGCTGACTCGATTCCGCCCTCACTCAATTGGCCAAGCATCTCGTATTCCTGGGGTTACGCCGGCGGATATCGCGATTCTGTTGGTCTGGCTCAAGCGTGCTGCAAAATCTGTTGCCTGACAAAAGCGACTCTAGCTATAGTTGCTGCACGTCAAGAATTCGTTCTCGAAACTCGTCGAAGAGCATTTCCGCGTCGTGCGGCCCTGGCGAGGCCTCAGGATGATATTGAACGCTGAAAATCGGCAGCTTCTTGTGACGCATTCCTTCTACGGTCTTGTCATTCAAATTGATTTGCGTGATCTCAACGTCGTCGCGATTCAAGCTCTGCGGATCGACCGCGAATCCGTGGTTCTGTGATGTGATCGAAACCTTTCCACTGGGCAGGTCCTTCACCGGCTGGTTTGCGCCGCGGTGTCCGAACTTCAACTTGAACGTCCGTCCTCCAAACGAGAATCCCAGAATCTGGTGACCAAGACATATTCCGAAAATGGGAACTTCGACCATAAGATCACGAACCGCGTTGTGCGCATAGTCCAGCGCTTCCGGATCTCCCGGTCCATTGGAGAGAAATACGCCGTGCGGCTTGTAAGCCATGACTTCATTGGCTGTTGCGGTCGCTGGCACGACCTGCACGCGGAAACCTCGCTGCCGAAGCTTCCGCAGTATGTTGTACTTGATCCCGAAATCAAACGCGACGATGGGAATATCCGCTGCCGGAAGTTTACTCCGATACTGCATTTGTCCGTCCATCTGACGCGAGATTTTCCAACCCTGGCTGAATTCATCTTGCGGATCCCAGGCGAAAGCTTTGCGGTGCGTAACTTCCTTCACATAGTCCACGCCCACGATGCCGCGCCAATCCCGTGCTCGCTTGACAGCTTCTTGGTCACTGATGTCCTCAGTGGAAATGCACGACCTCATGGCACCCTTTACGCGCAAGATTTTCGTCAGGGCACGTGTATCGATACCCGATACGGCTGGGATCTCATATTTCGTAAGGTATTCACCAAGAGATAGTTCCGCTCTCCAATTCGAGACAACAGGGGAAACATGCCGCACAATGAATCCAGCAACGTGCGGCCGCCAGCTTTCGACATCCGCCGAATTAATCCCGTAATTCCCGATCTCCGGATACGTCATCGTGACGATCTGGCCTTTGTAAGACGGGTCGGTAAGTATCTCCTGATAGCCGGTCATCGATGTGTTGAACACGGCTTCGCCACATGCGGTCGCCTTCGCTCCAAAGCCGGTGCCGCGATACACCGTGCCGTCTTCGAGTGCGAAAACCCCATTCATCTCCGCTGACATTTTATCCTGGTCCATTTCCACGCCAGATGATCTCGCCCCTTACGATGGTCGCCATCGCGCACCCGCGAAAATTCCATCCATTGAACGGAGTGTTACGGGACTTGCTCGCCGACTGCGCGACATCGTAAGTCCACTCACGTTCCGGGTCAATGATCGTGATGTCTGCGTCCGCACCCGCCGAGAGCGTGCCCTTCTTCAAGCGCAGCAATCGCGCCGGGTTTACCGTGAATTTTTCCACCAGTGATCGTATATCGAGCACTTTTTTCCTGACCAGTTCCAACGAGAGAGCCAACTCTGTTTCCAGTCCGATAATCCCGAACGGCGCGTGATCGAATTCAACTTCCTTCTCGTACGAGCAGTGCGGCGCATGATCGCTGGCGATAATCTCCAGCGTTCCGTCGGCCAAGCCCGCGAGTAGCGCGTCGCGGTCTCGTTCCGTGCGTAAGGGCGGATTCATTTTGTAATTCGTGTCGTAATCTTTCACACACGCTTCCGTCAACGTGAAATGATGCGGGCAAGCTTCGCCGGAGATTTTAACTCCGCGTTTCTTCGCCTGCCGGATCAATTCCACCGAACGAGCCGATGAGATGTGCTGACAATGAATGTGCCAGTCCGTCTGTTCCGCGATCAAAATGTTTCGCGCTACGATCACGTCTTCGCCGATGGCCGGCCAGCCGCGCAACCCGAGCGCCGTGCTCCAGTGGCCTTCGTTCATCACGCCATCCGCAACCAGATTGTAATCCTGGCAATGGTCGAGCACGGGCAGGTCGAACATCTTCGAGTATTCGACGGCGCGCCGCATCAATTCATTATTCTGCACGCAACGACCATCGTCCGTGATCGCCACCACACCCGCCTTCTTCAACGATCCGATCGGCGCCAACTCTTCGCCCTTGAGTTCCTTCGTGATCGCTCCCGTCGGAAACACAGTCACGCACGCCGCCTCGGTTGCGCGTTGCTTGATGAAGGCAATGGTGCCGGTGTTGTCCGCCGCCGGCGTTGTGTTCGGCATGCACACCACCGACGTAAACCCGCCGCGCGCCGCGCATCGTGTGCCGGTCTCGATCGTCTCCTTGTCGCCGCGACCCGGCTCGCGCAGGTGCACATGCATGTCGATCAACCCCGGGGCGACAAGCTTCCCGGTCGCATCAATTACTTCCGCCGCCGTTGCCGGCGCGGACGCAATCTTGCCGTCTACAACAAATACGTCGCGCACCTCGTCCACGTTGTTCGCCGGGTCAATCACCCGTCCGCGTTTGATGACCAGCGCACTCCCACCGTTCCCTCCGTGGCGTTTCTTCGGCCCGCGCACAGAAACAAGACAGCCATGCGTACCGCCAGACCGTTCGTGACCTGCTCCAGAATTACCGAGCGGCCGCAATCCGCGATCTCGCTGTCGATCTCGACGCCGCGGTTGATCGGGCCGGGGTGCATGATCATCGCGTCGGGCTTGGTGCGCGCGAAGCGCTCCTTGCTCAAACCAAACATCGCCGTGTACTCGCCGATGCTCGGGAACATCGTCTGGCGCTGGCGCTCATGTTGGATGCGCAGCAAATTGATTACGTCCGCATCGCGAATCGCCTCGTCGATGTCATATGTCACGCGGCAGCCGAATTCCTCAAACACGCGCGGCACCAGCGTCGACGGTCCGGCCAGCGTGACGTGCGCGCCGAGCTTCGTGAGCAGCCAGATGTTCGACCGCGCCACGCGCGAATACAGGATGTCACCGAGAATCGTGACGTTGAGCCCGGCGATGCGCCCCTTCTTCTCGCGAATCGTAAACGCATCCAGCAACGCCTGCGTCGGATGCTCATGCGCGCCGTCGCCCGCGTTGATCACACTCGCATGCAGCAATCGCGACAAAAAATGCGCCGCACCGGCCGCCGAGTGACGAATCACGATAATGTCGACGTTCAACGCCTGCAGATTCAGCGCGGTGTCTTTCAGCGTCTCGCCCTTCACGAGGCTCGATGCGGTCGTTGTAATGTTAATGACATCGGCGGAGAGCCGTTTCGCTGCAAGCTCGAAGCTGGTTCGCGTGCGCGTCGATGGTTCGATGAACAGGTTCACCATCGTCTTGCCGCGGAGCGACGGCACTTTCTTCACCGCACGATCACCGACCTCTTTGAACGCCGCCGCCGTGTCGAGCACTTCGTTGATCTCTGCCGCCGTCAACTCCTGGATGCCCAGCAGATCCTTGTGTTTCCAGGTCGTCGCTGTCATCGCTCGATCACCACCTCGTCTTTGCCATCGATCTCCGCCAAACGCACGCGCACTTGTTCCTGCGGCGCAGTCGGCACATTCTTGCCCACGTAATCGGGCCGAATCGGCAACTCGCGATGGCCACGGTCGACCAGACTGGCGAGTTGGATTTTCCGTGGCCTCCCAAAATCGCTGATCTCGTCCAGCGCCGCGCGAATCGTCCGCCCCGTGAACAGCACGTCGTCCACCAGAACGATGTCCTTGCCGGTCACGTCGAACGTGATGTCGGACGGCCCCACTTTCGGCGGCTGGTCGCGCAACGAGAGATCGTCGCGATGCATGTTGATGTCGAGTTGGCCGATGGGAAACTCGCGTTTGAGAATTGACCCAACTTTCCGCGCCAACCTCTGCGCCAACGGCACGCCATGAGTGCGAATGCCGATGAACACGAGGGACTCCGGCCCGGGATTGTGCTCGACAATCTCGTGGGCCATGCGCGTCAGCGCCCGCTCCAGCGCCGCGCCGTCCATGAGCACCGCTGTGCTCACAGCATAAAAAAAACCGCCTGCCCGCGTGAGGCAAACGGCCATATCAAATCAGTTCTGTCTTTCATGTCTGCTCCTTGCTGGCCTCTCAGGGCCAACTTAAAGGTGCAACGAACGACTCAGTTCAACCTACTGCGCGGCTGGGGTGGCTTGCGAGCTCGCTTCCAGTTGGTGCGGTGTTTCATGATCCAGTCCAGCAGCGCGCGCTCAAACCCGATGTCGTGCCCCGCCTTCTCGCTCTCCAACCATTTGTGGCGCAATATCTCTTCACGCTCGGCCAGGAACTCCCGGTACAACGCCGAGTTCATCACGACCTCTCTCGAGTCGCCGTTCATGTCTCGTGAATTACTCACGGCAAAACTCTCTTGCCACAGACTCATACGGAAGCATACCCTGTACCACCGCTCTACAACCGTTTGTCTAACATACTCGCCCGCAAAAAGCAATGATTCAGTTGCCCTGCCGGCGAGCCACTTGCGCATCCCGATCGCGTTGATATTCGATCATCGTCTTCAAAATCTCGTCCAAAGACTTCGTCGGACGCCAGCCCATCAATTGATAGATCTTGTCCGTGCTCGGCACGCGCCGGCGCATGTCCTCGAAGCCTTTGCTATAGGCCTGATCGTACGGAATCAGGCGCAGCTCCGACCGGCTTTCTGCCAGCCGCTTGACACGCTGGGCCAGCTCATGGATTGAGACCTCTTCCGTACTGCCGACATTGTACACCTGGCCGACGGCCCGCAGCTGGTTCGGTAGCGCCAGCAACGCGCGCACCACATCCGTCACATGACAAAAACAGCGGGTCTGCTTGCCGTCTCCGTGGATCAGGATCGGCTCATCATGCGACGCCGCTTCCACAAATCGCGGCACCACCATGCCATACCGCCCGGTCTGCCGTTGCCCAACTGTATTGAAGAGTCTCACGACAATCACTGGCAATTTCCTCTCCCGCCAGTACGCCAACGCCAGGAATTCATCGAGCAATTTCGAGCACGCGTAACTCCAGCGCCCGAAAGTTGGCGGACCGATCAACAAATCGTCGTCCTCGCGGAAGTGATCGCGTTCACTCTTGCCGTAAACCTCTGATGTCGAGGTCAGTAGCAGCCCGGTTTTGTGTTTCGCCACTGCCGCCAGCACAGCCTCGGTGCCGCGCACGTTGTTCTCAATCGTCAGCACCGGGCTGCGTACAACGAGTTCAACGCCCACCGCCGCTGCGAGGTGATAGACGAAATCCACTCCCGCAACGAGTGGCTCCAGGATGTCAGTCTGCAGCGTGGAACCCTTCGTAAAATGGAAACTGGGATTGCCCCGCAGATGGGCGATGTTCGCGAGCGAACCCGTGCTCAAGTCGTCCATGACGAAGACCTCCTTGCCCTCCGTCACCAACGCTTCCGCCAGGTGCGATCCGATGAATCCTGCCCCGCCGGTGATTAACACACGCTGCACAGTGTGCTAGAGTACCGAGCCGACAATGGGAAATCCACCCAAACATGTTAGCATTTTGCAGCATCACGAGTGCGAGACCCCCGGCCTCATCGCCGAGGCCCTCCAACGCGCTGGCATTGGTCACCGCTACATCCGCTCATTCCAGGGGGACTCCGTTCCCCATACAATGGGCGATGCCGCCGGTCTGGTCATCATGGGCGGTCCGCAAAGCGTGTACGAGCAGGCCAAGTTTCCCTATCTCCGCGACGAGATGCGCCTGATTGAAGATGCGCTGAAACACAACAAACCCATCCTCGCCGTTTGTCTCGGCAGTCAATTGCTCGCGACCGCCCTCGGCGCAAACGTCTTTCCAGGAAGGAAGAAAGAAATCGGCTGGCACCGAGTTACCCTTGCGGATTTCACTGTATCCGACCCACTGTTCAATGGAACTCCAAAATCCTTCACCGCCTTCCACTGGCACGGCGACATCTTCGATCTCCCCCACGGCGCCACATCCTTGGCCTCCTCCGCCCTCACCGCTCGCCAAGCCTTCCGCTACGCCAAAAACGCTTACGGCCTGCTTTTCCATCTGGAAATGACCCCGCCGCAGATCCTAAAAATGGTCGAAACTTTCTCCAATGAACTCCAAGCCGTTGGCCTCAACGGCACCGCCATCAAACTAAGCGCGCACACACATCTACCCGCGCTTCAGAAGATCGGACAGCAAGTTTTTGCTCGGTGGGTGACTTCATTGTAAATTGCGACAGGAGGGCAGCATGACACCGGAAACACTGAACAATCTAGTGGAGGAAGCCAAGAGTTTGGCCGCCGAATTGGTTAATCGCTCCCTGTGGCGGTTCGTGACATACCGTTCGCTTGGGGAAGGGTGTGGAGCCCGCAAGAGGCCCCTCCTCAACTCCCGCCGAAAGTTGGCGGTGTGTACGTATTCCGCAAGAACCAAGACGTCATGTATATTGGACGCACACGGACAGGGACCTTGAGGAAAAGAATCTGTAGAGATCATCTATCAGCAGGACCTCGCGACAGCAAAGATTTCAGAGATAAGGTGGCCGCTTACGAGGGGCTGACAAACCGAGTGGATGTGTTGCACCGGCTGCGCGAAATCTACTCGGTGGCATGGGTGCAGATAACAAGCCCTGAAATGCGTATCTTGGTCGAGAGCTTGCTGATTGCTTGGGCGAAGGCTGAGAATCAGCCACTCCTGAACGATTGAATAGTTCTTTGTCCAACGGATCGAGAGGCTCTGAAGGCAACTAGAGACTGACCACTTCGACCGCGAGCTTCTCTTTTACGCGATGCTTCCGGCGAAGCGTAGCGTCGATGGCGTCCAGTGTCTTGGCCTGAAAGTAACGCTCGCCGCATTCGGTGCAGACCTGGGCATCCACGTTCTCGATCACATAGAGCCGACCGTCGAGCCAATGGTGCTTGGTGACTTTCTTCTTGGCGGTCTGCCCATTACAAAACTCGCATTTCATGGTGTTAATCCTTCGCATAAACGGTCACGATTATCAAGTCGCCCGCTCCCCTGAACCGACAGATCACCCGCACATTATGTCCATCCCTTGCGGGCCCGGCAACGCGATACCTTGTCCCGCGAGGGTCCGTTTTGAATCGTTTCTCGATCTCCCCATGAAGAATTGCGTGCTCAACATCCACACGTGTCAATCCGTCTTCATGCATCTCATCTTCGGCGTGTCCCGAGAGTAAATAGGCGCGATCCGTAATCTTCTGTCTGATTCGCGTGATCGTGGCCATTGGTGAAAACAGTGGGTGATCAGCGCGCTGGTGCTGGCTTTCTCCCGAGCTTCTCCAGCACCGCCTTCATGTCCTCCCACACTTCCTTCTTCGCGGGGGGATTGCGCAGCAGATACGCGGGATGAAAGGTCGGCATGATGGGAATGTCACGGAACGTGTACCAGTGACCGCGCATTTTGGTGATGCCGATTTGTACGTCGAGCAGCGAGCGAACAGCCGTTGCGCCGAGGGCGACGATGATCTTGGGTTTGATGAGTTCAATCTGCGAGAGCAGGTACGGCAGGCAATTCGTCACTTCGTCGGGCAATGGTGTGCGGTTTTGCGGGGGACGACACTTCAGCACGTTGGCGATGTACACGTCCTCGCGTTTGTAGCCCATCGCGGCAATGATCTTCGTCAGCAACTCGCCCGCGCGGCCCACGAACGGCTCACCCTGCATGTCTTCGTCATGCCCCGGCGCTTCGCCGACAAACATGATCTCCGCGCGCGGACTACCCACGCCGAACACCACGCTGTGCCGACACCGCGATAACTCGCCGCATTTCACGCAGATCTTCGCCCGGGCTTCGATCGCAGCGAGTTCCGCGGCGACGTCAGAACCATGTTGTAGGGCAGGCGGCCCGCCTGCCGTCGTTTCCGGGGCATTCACAATTGGAGGGCGAAGCTCCCGCTGAGCCACCGTCCGCTGCGGCTCGCCGGGAGGCTCGCCCTCCAACGCGGTTGACCGTACGGCCTTCCCCAGCTCCTCCAGCGTCTCCCGCGACACTTCGACGTGCGTCACGCCCGAGCGCTTCATGTCTTCGAGCGCCTTGATCGTGTCATCGACGGCTTCGTTCAGGTCTCGCACAATTTCACCATTTCTTCCGGCACCGGCGCGGTGAACTCGACAAACTGCTGCGACCGCGGGTGCGTAAAGCCGAGTTTATAGGCGTGCAAAAGCGGACGGGCAACGGAAATCTCGGATTTCGAGTTTCGAGTTTCGAGTTTTCCTCCATATGTCGTGTCCCCCACCACGGGATGCCCGATGTGCGCCATGTGGACGCGAATCTGGTGCGTGCGGCCGGTGTGAATGTGCAGTTCCACCATCGCAAATTCGGCCAGTTGCTTCAATACTTTGTAGTCCGTCACCGCATTCCTACCACGCGCCACACGCGCCGACATTTTCTTGCGGTCACGTTCGCTCCGCCCAATGACCGTTTCAATTCGTTCACTCGGCCGCTCGAATTTTCCCCAGCAAACCGCGCGATAAATCTTCTTCACACCGCGCGATTTGAACTGCGCAACCAGCGCTTGATGGGCGAACTCGGTTTTCGCGACAACGATGCATCCGCTCGTGCCCTTGTCCAACCGATGCACGATGCCGGGACGTTCCACGCCGCCGATCCCCGCGAGCCCGCCCCGGCAATGATGCAGCAGCGCGTTGACGAGCGTGTGTTCCTGGTTCCCGGCAGCCGGATGCACTACAAGACCTGCTGGCTTGTTCACCACAATGAGATCGTCGTCTTCAAAGAGAACGTCGAGCGGGATATCTTCCGGCTGCGCCTCGAGCGGGCGCGGCGGCGGAATCGTGACACTCACGTCGTCACCCACGCGCACCTTGTAACTCGCCTTGACGATGCGGCCATTGACCCGCACGTCACTGTGCTCGATCAACTTCTGCAGAAACGCGCGCGAATGTTCGGGCAGTTCTTGCCGCAGGAATTGGTCGAGCCGCTGTCCCGCTTCACCATTTGGAACCACGTGTGACGACATCGTGTCACCGACTCACAGCCCGGCCATGAACTCAAAAACCGTGTCGCTCAGGCCCGGCAGTCCTTCGTGCGCGAAGTCGGGATAGATCGCCACGTCCTTCTTCGCCGTGATTCTATTATACGCTGCGAACTGCGTTGATGGCGGACAAATCTGGTCCATCAACCCAACGCCCATCAACACCTCGGCGCGAATGCGTGGCGCGAGATGCTGGCAATCAATGTATCCGAGCTTCGTGAAAATCTCCTGCTCGCGCTCATGCCGCGGGTCGAACCGCCGGAAATAGGTGCGCAATTCCTCGTATGCATCCACCGCGAGATCCATTTCACATACGCGCTGGTAGTCGCACAGAAACGGATAGACCGGCGCGGCCCGTTTGATACGCGGCTCCAGCGCGGCGCACGCCAGCGTCAGCCCACCGCCCTGTGACGCACCAGTCGCACCGATCCGTTTCGGATCGATCTCCGGCATTTGCATCACAATGCTCGCCAGTTGCGCCGTATCCAGGAAGATTTGGCGAAACAGCAATTTCTGCGGCGGATCGTCGAGGCCACGGATGATTTGTCCGCGCATCGTGTTGCCCGTCACCCCACCGAGATCCTGCGACCTGCCGCCCTGCCCACGGCAATCCAGCGCCGCCACCGCGTAGCCCTGTGACACCCAGGCAAATTTGTCAAACCAGTCGCCGCTGTTGCTCGTGTAGCCGTGGAACAATAATACGGCGGGATGCGGCTTTGGGGCCGACTTCGGTCGCAAATACCTGGCGTGAACACGCGCTCCACCCGTGCCTGTGAAGTACAAATCGAAACATTCAGCCACGCGCGACGAGGATTTGTACGGGACCAGTTCGACCCTGGGGTCGACAGCTTTCATTTCGGCAATCGCCGCGTCCCAATAGGCATCGAAGTCTGCGGGCCGCGGATTGCGACCAGCGTAGGTCCGAAGTTGGGCCAACGGATAATCGAAAATCGGCATGGCGCGAAACCTACAAGGAAGCGCCCCGCATTCAAAGCGAAATCAGCCACTCAGGCCGGTTGCGGCGCCGGATTCTTGCGTAGCAACACCATGGCCACGGTCGCGGTCACGATCATCGTCATCGCCACGAGCTGTCCGACCGTCAACACGCCGAAGTAGTGGACATCGTAATCGCCGCGAAAAAACTCCACGACAAAGCGCAGCACGCCGTAACCCAGAACATACAGCCACCACACCTGACCATCGTACTGTCGATGCCGAAAGAATGCGCTCAGCCCCGCGAAGATGGCCAGGTTGCCGAACACTTCGTAAAGTTCCGTCGGATGCACGGGAATCCCCGCCATCACGTGCGGTGGTGGAAATGTCACCGCCCACGGGAGCGCGCACCGCTTGCCAAAACAACAACCATTCAAAAAGCAGCCCATGCGGCCAAACGCGTGTCCCAGCGCAATCGACGGCGCGAGGATATCGCCCATTTTGGCCATCGGCAATCGCTTGATGGTGGCGTATGCGACCGCAGTGAGCGACGCGGTGATAAAACCACCATAAAATACAAATCCCTCGCGCAGCGACCGCAGTCCTTCGTGCTGCCAACCGTAGACGAAATCACTCCAGAAAAAGAGGATGTAAAACAGCTTGCCGCCCAACATTCCGGAAATGACCAACCAGACGCCGAAATCGGTCACGCGTTCGGGATCGATGCCCTCGCGCCGCGCCCGCCACGCCGCCACCGCCAAGCCGACCATGAAGCCCACAGCCACGAGCACGCCGTAGGTACGAATGTCCAGCGGGCCAAGACGGATGAATTCAGGATGCATGGAGCGTTCCTAGAACTTCTCGTCAAGCACGATGTTGTTCTTCTCCAAGATCGTGCCTTCCGCCAGGTCCAGGGCGACAAGTGATTCGCTGTAATCAGCCTCGGCGCGGATTTGCGCCGAACGGGCGGTAGCCAGCGCTGTTTGCGCCTGCAGCACAAGGAACGTCGTGGAGGTGCCGGCCAGCAGCTTCTTCTTTTCCGCGTCCAATGATTCCTCCGCCAGACGGGTGGCGGCACGCGCGGCCTCGACGCTCTTCAGGTTCGCCTCCACGTGGCCCACGGCGGTGTCCACCTGCACCACGATGTTCTGTTCGAGCGACTTGAGGCTGAGCAACAACTGTTCGGCGTCCAGACGCGCGATGTGGTAGCTGGACCGGGCCTGCCGATTGCCCAACGGGAATGAGGCGACGACACCGATGACCCACGTGGGCGTGTTGCCTCCGACGGTTTTATTCGCGAACGTACTGAACGTGTCGCCGCCTCCATTGGCGGCGTAGCTGCCTTGCAAATCAATCTGGGGCCAGATCTGGTTGTGATCGAGCTGCACGGTAATGTTCTGCTGTTCCAGCGCGTGCAGGGCGCTGAGGTAATCGGCACGCATTTGCAGCGCTGTGTGCGTGCTCTCGTCCACGTCCAGGGCGACCATCTGCATCAGCGGATAATCCACCGGCACCAGCGACACGCCGCGGAATTCCGTCACCTGCTGGCAAATGAGCCGCTTCAACGTGTTCTCGTTGTCCTTGATCGCTTGCGCGGTGATGATCACGTTCTGTTCGCTCTCCGCGACGCCGGCTTCAGCTTGAATTACATCGAGCGGCGACATCGTGCCCACCTGTTCCCGTTTGCGGTTCTCATCGAGTAACTGCCGGGCCAACTCCCGGTTTTCCACCGCCGCCTTGTGGTTCTCGATGGCGAACACCAATTCGTAATAGGCGGTGCTGACCGAGTTGATCGTGGTCATGACGAACTGCACGAAATTCTGAATGGCAATCGTCTTGCTCTCCCGGGCGATGCGGATGGTCGCCGCGTTGACGCCGAAACCAAAATTCTTGAGGAGCGGCTGCGTCCCGCTGATGCCCGCCGAGCCGGTATACACGAAGTTGCTGGTCAAATTGCCGTAGGTGCGGGTGCTCGATCCAAACAGGTCGTAGCTCGCTCCCGTCGGCAATTTCCCGGCAAGGCCGACGTTGTAGTTCCACTGCTTTTCCTCGATCGAAGACACTCCCGGGATTTCTCCGGGAGGCAGTGGCGTGTCGGAGTCCTGATAGTTCACCGAGCCTGACAGGACGGGGTCGTACACACCCTGCGCGCCCACAACACCCCAGGTCCCGATGCTAGGGTTGATGCGCTGGGCTTTGATCTCCAGATTGTTTTCCAGTGCGCGTTCGACGCACTCGCGCAACGTCAGGGATTTGGTCTGATTGGTGATGGCGCCGCGCGCGGTGGACGCCGCAAGACAGAGGGCCAGCGTGGCGACGAAAATTATCCTGAATGTTGGAATCAACGGCGGAATCATGAATTTATTCATAGCGTAGAGCGTCAATCGGGTCGAGACGAGAAGCTTTTCGCGCGGGGTAAAACCCAAAGAAGACTCCCACTGCGGCGCTGAAGAAAAACGCCAGCACTACCGAACTGATCGAGATCAGCGTGGGCCAACCCGCCATGGCCGACAGCAATTTCGCCGAGCCAACGCCCATCGTGATCCCAATGACTCCTCCCAGCGAGCTGAGCGTGATCGCTTCGATCAGGAACTGCAACAGAATGTCGCGGCCATGAGCGCCGACCGCCATGCGGATGCCGATCTCGCGCGTGCGCTCCGTCACACTGACCAGCATGATATTCATGATGCCGATGCCGCCCACGATCAGCGACACGCTGGCGATCGAACCGAGCAGCACGGTCATGATCCGGGTCGTTGCAGTCGCGGCATCGGCGATCTCCTGTTGGCCACGGATGGTAAAATCGTCGTCATGGCCCGGGACGATCCGGTGGCGCTGACGAAGCAGATCGGTCATGTCGCGCTGCACCGCGTCCGACGTTTTTGGCGACGACGACTGCACGATAATCGAATTGATATTGGTGCGCTTGGTAACGCGTTTCATCTCACTGGTGTAGGGAATGATGATGACGTCGTCCTGATCGGTATTCATGACGGACAACCCCTTGGGAGTCAGCACCCCGAGAATCTTGAACGGGATGTTGCGGATGATCACAATTTTTCCGATCGGGTCCTCGTTGGGAAACAACTGGGTGATGATGGTCTTGCCGATGACACAGACCTTGGCGGTACCGCGCACGTCCTGTTCGGTAAACATCGCGCCATCCTCCAGCGGCCATTCACGAATATCCAGGTACTCAGGACCTTCACCGAGAATCTGCGTGTTCCAGTTCAGCCCGTTGGCCAGGATCTGCTGGCGGTCGCGTATCTCAGGGCTGACGGCAATCACCCCCGGCACTTCGCGGGCGATGGCTTCCGCATCATCGACGGTCATCGTGCCCGCGCCGCCCCAACCGCTGCGCGCGCCGCTGCTGGACCAATTGCCCGCAAACACGAGGATCACATTCTGCCCGAGACTGGCGATCTGCGCTTCGACCTGGGATTTCGCGCCGTTGCCGATGCCGACCATGGCGATGACGGCCCCGACACCGATGATGATGCCCAGCGCGGTCAGCGTCGACCGCAGTTTGTTGCGACGCAACGCGCGCAGCGCCATGCGTAGTGTGGCCATGATTCTCATGTCGACAGTTTCACGGCTTGTTGCGCTTGTTGCAAGTTGCGAAGTTCCGTTTCGGCAAACGACCGGCGTTCGACCTGTGTGTCATTGACCACCACGCCGTCGCGCATGATGATGTTCCGTTTCGTGAACGACGCGATATCGAGTTCGTGCGTCACCATCACGATGGTGATGCCCTCATCGTTCAGTTTCTGGAACACGCCCATGACTTCCACGCTCGTGCGCGTATCCAGATTACCCGTTGGCTCGTCCGCCAGCAAGACCGCAGGGCTGTTGACCAGTGCGCGGGCGATGGCCACGCGCTGCTGTTGGCCGCCGGATAATTGATTTGGATGATGATCCGCGCGATCCGCCAGACCGACGATTTGCAGCGCGTGCACCGCGCGCTCGCGCTGCACGGCGGCGGTGACATGGTCGTGTGTGTAGAGCAAGGGTAGTTCGACATTCTCCAGCGCGGATGTGCGCGACAGCAGATTGAACCCCTGAAACACAAACCCCAACTTTTTGTTGCGGATGGCGGCGAGTTCATCCCGGTCCAGATGAGACACGTCGATGTCATCCAGGAAATAGCGGCCTTCGGTGGGACGATCCAAACAACCGATGATGTTCATCATCGTGGATTTGCCCGAGCCGCTGGCGCCCATGATGGCCACAAATTCACCCTTCGCAATCTCCAGGGTAACCCCCCGCACCGCCAGCACCTCAACCTCGCCGGTGTGATAGGTCTTATGGACGTTTTCGAGCTTGATGACCGTCGCCACGTGCGCCTCGCTTCCTCAGAACCGCCGCATTCCGCCAAACGGGTTGGACGCCTGCGCTGAAGGACTGCCCGATCTGTACGAGACCGAGGTGATCACGTTGTCATTCTCGCTCAGACCGTCCGTGATCTCCGTGAAAATGCCATCCGTGATGCCCGTTTTGACTTGAACGGGCTGGAGCTTCTCGTCCCTCAAAACATACATGGTGCGAGTTGCACGGTGCTCACCTTTGGGATGTTGCGCGGAGGAACCGCCGGGACCTCCGCCAGGGCCCGCGCCGCCTCCTGCCACTCGTGGCGGCCCGTTGGTGGTAGCTTCTGGTGGACGAAATCGCAGCGCCGCGTTCGGAACCTTCAGGACGTCATTGCGCACGGCAATGATAATCGAGACGTTTGCCGTCATGCCGGGCTTGAGTTTCAGGTCCGGATTGTTCACGCCGATGACGGTATCGTACGTCACAACATTCTGGACCGTGATCGGCGAGTTGCGGACTTGCACGACCGTGCCGTGGAACATCCGATTGGGAAACGCATCGACCGTAAAGTCGACAGTCTGATTCTCCTCGACGCCCCCGACGTCGGCTTCGGCGACATTGGCGTCGATCTGCATCTTCGTCAGGTCGTTGGCAATGACGAACAGGACGGGTGCATTGAAACTGGCGGCCACAGTTTGCCCGACATCGACGTTGCGGGAGATGACCATGCCGTCCACGGGAGAATAGATGGTGCAGTACTGCAGATTCACCTTCGCCCTCTCGATCGCCGCCTGATTGACTTTCACCGTAGCCTCAGCCTGGTGCAGAGCGGCAACGGATGTGTCGTAATCCGACCGGGGAATCAGTTTGCTGTCGTATAACTCCTGCGAACGTTTGGCGTTGACCTGAGCCAGTTCGAGCGCCGCTGCGGCATTGGCGAGGTTTCCATCGGCTGAATCCAAGTCCGCCTGGTAGGACAACGGATCGATCTGGGCCACGATCTGGCCCATCTTGACGGGGGTATTCCAGTCCGCCTGCAACTTGGTGATGACTCCTGAAATCTGGCAGCCGACCTGCACGTTGGTCACCGGGTTGAGCTGGCCCGTCGCAGTGACCACCTGGGTCAAATCCCCGCGCGAAACCTGAACTGTCTGGTATTGCGGGGCGCTATCCTTGCGATACTTGACGTACCAGACCGCCGCCCCAACCAATACGAGGACACCCGTGATGAGAACCAGCTTCTTCCAAGAACGTTTTTTTGTCGTGCTCGCCATCGTTGACTCCACAATTCGTGATGTTCCGTCGGAGCGTATTTCAGCAAAAGACTCTGATCCGCCGGGTTAGGTTACAACAACCCGTACCCGATGTCCCGTCAGGAAATCTCGCTCTACTGCGCAAGAGCGGTTGTGCTTCCCCCTTCGGGCCTCTCGAAGTGCACCGATTCCACGCCCGCGGCATGGAGAAATTCCCGGATTGTCTTTTCCGCGTTCTGCTGTGCATTGCTCAGGATGCCCATTTCCAGCGCGGCGGCCTGCACGGCCTCCAGAGCCGCCAACCGAGCCTTCTGCTCCAGTTCGGGATCGGCCGGTATCCACGGTGTCCACCATGTCTTCGACCGGTCCCACACGCGTGTCTGTTTTTCGTCCACGTATACATGCATGACCTTCGGTGGCGGAAGCGTGGCCGTAACATTGCCGTCCATCGCCACCCGCACGTCACTCGGCCTCAATGCTGCCAGATCGATGCCTCCCAGAACGTCGGCCTGCACCATCAACAACACCTGCTCGGAACCGAATGGCACTTTCTCCTCCTTCAGACCCACAACCTTTTGGATGTTGTACTTTACCGTGACCAACTCACTCAGTTGCTGGATCTCTTTCACCACGGCTGGCGCATCAATCACGCGCCGCAGGACTGCCTCTCGACGCCCAAAATAATACAGGTACACACACGCCGCACTCAGCGTGAGAATGACCGCGCTGACCGCGAAGCATTTGATCCTTTTCCACATGAGCGTCTAGCGCCTACCAACTGCGCCGTCGAAACGACCGGAATTCCCCGTTGCGCAGATTCACCGCGAACGGCTGCTGATCTTTCACCAGTACGAGGTAATTCCACCCGACCATCAGTGCCACAGTGCCCGCGAATGCGTCGTCAGGAACGGTGAAACTGAGCATTTCCCTGTCTAAGACACCATTGGCGGCCAGTTTGATCAATTCCGTTTGCGTGCCCGTCGTTGACGGCAGATAATAATCCTTGGCCTGGTTGACAAGGATAAACCAGTTGCGGCTCAACGTCACGTCGTATGGATTCGGGTTCTCCAGCCGCAGGTACACGATCAGCACGCAGGCCGTCTCGGTCTTGCCCACTGCGACTTCGGTCAGTTGCACGATGTAATTCGTGCCGCCGTACGTCTCCACGCGATGCGGCCGGCTGAATTCCCTCGCCTCTTGAACCCGCAGCATGGCCAACAGCCCAAGACTCACCCCGATCACTGCCAGGGCTATCGCCGCCACCAAAAATTGTATGCGTTTGCTCATATCACAAGGATTGTCTAGTCGTCGCAGGCCTCAGCTGGCGCAACCTACAGGCTGCGGCCACCCCTCCAATTGCCTGGACGAAGCACTACGGCATGGCTGGGTTCGACTCCGCCCAGCGCGTCTGCAGTTCGGACTTCGTCTGGTCCACATACCCGCGCAGGTCCTCATTGGTGAACGATTGCCGCAGGTTGTCGAGCACCCGGATCCGCACTGCGTAATCCGGTTTGAAATGCGGCGGGGCGGGAACGGCCACCGCCTGTCCCAACGTCACCGGAAAACTCGGGTTCGCCAGCCCGTCCACCGCTGCGTACAGCACCCGCGAGTCCGCGTTTGGATCGGCCGCCAGCCCGCGCAGAAGTTGTTCGGCATCCGGGTTGACCTCCAGCGTGGCCGCGAGGTAGCGCGTCGCGCTCACCAACGCGGGTAGCGTCAGCAATCCAGAGCGCCACACCCGGGTCAGTGTCGCCGCCTGGTCCTGGTCCGCCAGCAGCGCCACCGCCTCCAACGCTCGACGGTTGCCTCCCAGCGCCAGCTTTTCCAATTCGGGCAAAGCCCCCGCATTCGCGCTGGCCACGGCCTGCTCGATCCAATCGTTCTCCGCGGCGTCGGCGGGAAGAACCTCGGGCGCGGACGGCCCGCGAATAAACGGAACTCGGCGGTGCAATTCCAGTACGGTCCGCGCGGCGAGGTTGCTCTTCAGCGTGGACGCGGTCTCCTTGAAACGCTGCATTTCCGCGTTGAGCCGGGCATTCTCCTGCTCCAACAACCGGACCCGTTCGGTTTCCTCGGCAAGTTTCGAATCCGCGGCGGATGATGCGCCGCTACGCGCCCGCTCAGCGCTTTGTAAGTAAAACAACCCGACCGCCGCGATGACCGCCGCCCCCGTCCACAACCCGATCGAAAATGCTGCTGCCGGTTTCATGCTCCGCCAAGAATTCGTCCGCCGCCACTATAGCCGCGCCCTGCGGCACGCGGAAGCGAAATCCCACCCGCTGCCGCGCCGGGTCATAGCGAACCGCAAGCCCGGAGAGCGACGACGGCGTGAACCATGGAACCTGTCGCTCGGTCTCCAGCGCCTGTTATGGTGTGCTCTTGGTGCCGGCTCCGGTCGATGCCGCGGGTTGATTCGTCTGCCCCTGAGAACCGGGCGGGGCGTTGGTCATGCCGGGCACGGAAAACGTGGCGTTTCCCGACTCGCCCGTCTCGTCCTTCTTCGCCCCCCAACGGATACGGTCGGCGAGCAGCACCTGGTCATTATCAGGCGGCAACGGGCTGTAGGCTTTCAGTGGGAAGTTTGACGGAAGCTGGCCGCGCAGGAACGAGGCCCAGCCTTTGTACTCACCCTTGGCGACTTCCGTCTGCGGTCGTTCGTCGATCAGGTAGGGCGTGAGCATCATGTATTGGAACCCTGTCGGGGCGACGAAATCATTGATCTCGTTGAAATCATCCACGGTCATCGGCAGCCATACGGTGTGGCGTTCTCCATCCCAGGCCATCGCCCACGGAAGATCGCTGCACGCCAGCGCGTTAGTCTCAAAGTCCGCCGCGACCGCCCGCGTGACGGGCGGAATATACGGTGGATACGCATACACCGAGCTGGCGTGCGGCGGCGACCACGTAAATATCATCGCCGCAATGTTCAGCGCCACAAACGCGCCGACGGCCACACCCCGGGTCAACTTGAGGCGGAAACGAATGCGATCCAGTAACAAATAAAAAAAAGTGGTGCCGTAAATCATGATGATGGGCAACACGAGCACGAGCAAATTCCCGCCACCAACCTCCGGGCCTGTCCGCTCGGGGTCGGACCCGATCAGCGACATGGCGAAGAGGGCCATGGCGATCACTCCCAGCATCACCCGCCGCAGTCTCGCTACGTCCGGCCGTCGAAAGCCATACATCAGCCCGACTCCGAAGAAGAAGATCAGGAAGTCCGTGCCGATGAACCGAAGATTGGTGAGCAGGTTTTGGCGCGCGTTGGAGAGGAATTTTCCCATGAGCATACGGATCGAGTACGCGCCCGTCAGATCCGGCTTGTACGTACGCTGGAGCGTCTCGCCGTGAAATGACCCGGTCCGGTTGATCAGCTCGTACTGCGCGATTCCCAGGGTGCTGCCCGAAATCTGATAATTGCGCACCAACCACGGAGTGATCACGGCGACAAACACGGCCACGTACACCCCCGCCCACAGGGCGGCCGCCCGCCTTCGAAAAATCCGCGCCACATAAATCGCCATTGGAATCAGGAAAAATCCCGCGAGATACCGGGTCAAAAAGCACAACCCCAGCAACACTGCGCTGGCGATGACCAGGGCCGAGACCCCGCCGGTCACACGCGTCGGCGGTGTGCCCGCCTCTGCGTCCGCAGCCGGTTCCGTCACGTTGAGTTTACCGTCGGCAAGGAACAAACAATACACCGCCAGAAGGAACAGCAGTATGAGCAGATTTATCGGCAACCCAGACACGCTGTACGACCACAGCGTGTCGGAAAACAACATCAACCACCCGGACGTGATCGCCACGCGCCGGTCGAACAGCCGTTGCGCCCAGAGGAATACGAGCAAGATACTGGCCAGCAGGCACAATTGATCAAATACGATGACCGCGAGCTCGGGATAGAATTTACGTTCGGCAGCGTCATAAGTGAACCAGCGTTCCGGCAGCACCTTGAACACTCCTGCGAGCATCAGCGGATACAGCGGCGGATTGTAGATATCGGGGTGCTTCAGGATCAGCCGTTCCCGCGCCGCTTTGTCTTGAATACTCCAACCATGCTGCTCAAGTTGCCAGAGGCTGAGCGGGCGGATCAGATACGTCGTAAAGCCCTGACCGCGCGCGACGTTACGCGCCAACTGCGCCATGTCCATCGTCTCCCGCTTGTTGAAGCCATGGAATTGCCAGAACGTATACAGCAGGGCCAGCACCGCCGACAGCAGGACCAACAACACCCATTGGATGATCCGTTTGCCTCGCCCCATCTCGATTTGAAATACTGCTGATTGGATGCTCGATTCTGATGTGCCTGTTGATCCCGCCATGTATTCGCTCCTCTCGTCCGCTTCGCGCTACAAACTCTCGAGTGCGTATTCCTTCAGTTTCCGATGCAGCGTGCGGCGGCTGATGCCGATTTTTTGCGCCGCCTTCGTGCGATTGCCATCCATCTCTTTCAGCGCCTGCACAATCAATTGCCGTTCCGCGTCTTCCACGGTCATGCCCGGGCGCACGACATTGATCATGGTCAGGTCCGCCCCGCCGCGAATGGCCGCCGGAACATCGCGCACCGTCAGACGTTCCGCGCGCGCCAACACGACCATTTGCTCAATGGCGTTGCGCAGCTCGCGCACATTGCCGGGCCAGTCATACGCCAGGAGCATGTTCAATGCCTCTGGCGTCAGCTCGCGCACCTGCTTGCCGTTCTCGCGGCCGAATTCCTGCAGGAACTCCCTGACCAACAGCGGAATATCTTCCCGTCGCTCCCGCAGTGGCGGCAAATCCACTGTCACCACGCTGAGCCGATAGAACAAATCATCGCGGAACTTGCCCTCGCTGACCAGCTTTTTCAATTGCTTGTTTGTCGCGGCCACCAGCCTGACGTCCACCTGTAACGTTTTTGCACCACCGACCCTTTCAAACGCCCGCTCTTCCAGCACCCGCAGCAGTTTGACCTGCATCTGCGGCTCCAATTCACCCACCTCGTCAAGGAACAGAGTTCCCCCATCCGCCAGTTCAAACCGCCCTATCCGCCGCTCGACCGCCCCGGTAAACGATCCCTTTTCATGGCCGAACAGCTCGCTCTCCAGCAATGATGTCGGCAACGCCGCTGCATGCACCGCAATGAACGCCGCATTCTTGCGTGGGCTGAGATTGTGGATGGCTTTGGCGATGAGTTCCTTGCCTGTACCCGTCTCACCCGTGATCAGGACCGTCGCGCGACTCGGGGCCACCTGCCGGATGGTTTCGAACACCTGTTGCATCGGAGGCGCTTCGCCGATGATGTTTTCCAGCCCAAACTTGTGGTTGATTTGCTCGCGGAGATTGACGTTCTCCGTCTCAATGCGCCGGCTGTGGAGCGCGCGCTGAATCACCAGCTCAAGCTCGTCAAGGTTGACCGGCTTGGTGATGTAATGGTACGCGCCCGCCTGCATCGCCTGCACGGCGTTTTCGATCGAGCCGTATGCCGTCATCATGATGCACACCGGCGGGTTGGTCAGCGACATGGCCCGGCGCAACAATCCCATGCCGTCAACGCCGGGCATCCGCAGATCCGTCAACATCACATCCACAGGCGTGGACTCCAGGGTTTGCACGGCCTTCTGCGAATCTTCCGCCAGCAATACATCATATCGATCCTGTAGCGCGCGCTGCAATCCTTCACGCGTGTTGCGCTCGTCGTCCACGATCAAGATCGCTGGTTGTTTCACCGTCAATCCTTTGCCGCCGGTTCGACGCCGGGCGCCTCCAACAGCCGCGTCCGCTTCTCGTGGATGGGCAGCTTGATGCGGAAGGTTGTGCCGCGGTCCTTATCGCTCTCCACCTCGATCGTCCCGCCGTGTTCCCGCACGATGCGCTGGACGATCATCAGCCCCAGACCCGTGCCATCCTGCTTTGTGGTGAAGTACGGCTCGAACAACTGCCCGATCTGCTCGGGGGCGATGCCGTGACCGCTGTCGATGAACGAAATCACGATGTGCGCGTCGTCCGCTTCCGTGCGAATGCGCAGGATGCCCCCCGTGTGCATGGCCTGCAACGCATTCTTGATCACGTTGTAAAACGCCTGTTTGAGCTGGGCCCGATCCAACAGAATGCGCGGCAGTCCTTCCACCAATTCTTGCTCCACGAGGATGTCCCGGTCGCCGATCTCACTCTCCAGCAACGCCAGTGTCTCGCGAACTACGTCGTTGACCGTCGTCAGTTGCAACTCCGGTTGGCTCGGCCGGATCGCGTGCAGGAACTGATTGATGATCTGGTCGAGGCGCCCAATCTCGTCGCGTGCCACCTGCAAATCCTTCCGCATCCGCTCTCCCTGTGCTGCGGGAAGTTTCTTTAGCGCGCGCTCCATCAGTTGCAGGTGAATGTTGAGCGAATTCAGCGGGTTGCCGATCTCGTGGGCGACGCCTGCTGCCAGCAACGTGATCGCCGACAGCTTTTCCGATTCGATCGTGCTCTCGGCGCGATGGCGCGTCTCCGTCACGTCGCGAAGAATGATCGCCAGGCCCGTGACCACCGAGTTTTGTTCGTCAGCCACGGGCACGATATAGAAACTGAGGAAGCGCTGTTGCGGGTAGAACACCTCGATCTCGTGCGCGAAGACTTTGCGCCACTCGTCCTTGTCAGCGGACCAGATTTTCTGCCAATCGAGGTCGCGAAAATAGCGCGACAGCGGTTCCCCCGCCGCGCGCTCCGGATCGATGCCGAGCAGTTGCCCCGCTGCGGCATTGAGATATGTCATGCGCCCCTCCGCATCCGTGACGATGATCCCTTCCTGGATCGTGTTGAACAACGTTTCCAGAAAGCCTTTTTCGCGGGCCAGCTTGAGCACCACGCTCTGGAGGCTCTGCGGATCAACCCGCTCCATCCGACCGATTAGCTTATCAAGAAAAGATGCTTTCAACTAAACTCCAGTTCGAGTGGCATTGTGCAACTACGTCACGGTTTGAAATCTTTTCGCCTTTGACAGGCCCGCAAGCGTGTGCCAAGATGACGCGAAATGACCCCGTTTTCAAGCAAAAATCCTAGGAAATTTCAATGAATACCGATGATGTCTACAAAAGCCTCCTCGTTCCCAATGATTCCAAGCTCGCACTCGTTGTTTTGGATGGACTTGGCGACATCGCCACCGAGTCGACCGGCTTCCGCACACCCCTCGAAGCCGCTCGCACACCGACCCTCGATACGCTCGCAAAGCGTGCGGCACTCGGACGGATAATCCCTGTCGCCCCCGGCATCACGCCGGGCAGCGGCCCTGGACACCTCGGCCTGTTCGGCTACGACCCGCTCGAATTTGAAGTCGGTCGCGGCGTTATCGAAGCGCTTGGCCTTGGTATCGACCTCAAGCACGGGGATGTCGCCGCCCGCGCGAATTTCTGCTCCCTCGACGCCAGAGGCATCGTAACTGATCGCCGCGCGGGCCGAATCGATACTAAAGTTTGCGAGGCACAGTGCGCGCTGTTGGCGAGCAAGATCAAGAAGATTGGCGACGTCGAGGTTATCATCAAAGCCGGCAAAGGCCATCGCTTCGTCGTCGTGTTCCGTGGCAAAGGACTCGAAGGTCCTCTCCACGACAGCGATCCACATCGCGAAGGACTGCCCATTGCCACCGTCAAGCCACAGACCAAGTCCACGAAAGCCGCGAAGACGGCCAAAGTGATCGCGGCGTTCTACAAACAAGCGCTCCCATTGCTCAAAGACTGCAAACCCGCCAACGGCTTTCTCCTCCGTGGCATCGCCCACCAACCCAAGATTCCGCTCTTCGCAGAACGTTACGGGCTTAAAGCCGCGGCGATCGCCATCTATCCGATGTACAAGGGCCTCGCCCAACTCGTCGGCATGAAGAAGGTGGAGGGCCCGGCCACAGTCCACGAGGAATTCGCCGCCGCCATCGACGCCCTCAAAGCCTACGACTTCGTCTTCGTCCACGTGAAAGGCACCGACATGGCGGGCGAGGACGGCAATTTCGACGCGAAGGTCAAAGCCATCGAAGAAGCCGATGCCGCGCTGGCTCAGCTTCTACCCCATGTGGATGTGCTGGCCATCACCGGCGACCACAGCACGCCCGTGCCAGTGAAAGGCCACAGTTGGCACCCGCAACCCGTGATGATCTGCGGCGAGATTGCCGGTTGGGACGGTCAAGACCGCTTCACGGAACGCGCCGCCAACACCGGCTCCCTCGGCGTGTTTGAAGCCAAATACCTCATCCGCCACATGCAAGCCAACGCCAAACGGCTCGATAAGTTCGGGGCGTAAAAGCGTGTTACACGTCCGTCGGACGGAAACGCTGTAAGGACTGAGAGGCGCTGGGTCGACGGCGTTTTTTCCGTGGAGTGAACTTGCCCGAAGATTGTGTACACCAAACATGGCAGCCCGATCGTGACAAATCCCAGCAATGCCTCCCATGGAGACGGACCGCCGCGCCATTGAGGAAGTTCGTGAATGTTACCGATGAAGAACAGTTCATCGACAGTGCACCAGACATACACAGCAAAAACTACGGCCGTCACAATCCGAAAGGCCCAGCGAAAGCGCTGCGGATCCAGCAGCCCGATTGCCAACAAGATCGGCAGGGCGCACATGGCATGCAACAATAGTCGCTCTTTGAGATCGGGATTCGGAACATGCACGAACAAAGCCCATAATACCACCGAGAGAATGAGCGGCGGTATCAAAGCCCGTCGGACAAACTTGCTTCCGCCAAATAGTGTCTTACCAAAGAGGCTCACGATACTGCCACGTATTTATTCCCCGCTGAACTGCCGGTCGCCGGCGTCGCCCATGCCGGGGACGATGTAGCCGCGCTGGTTGAGGTGGGTGTCAATGACGCCGAGGTAAATCTCGACGTCGGGGTGCGCTTTCGACAGTTTTTCGATTCCTTCCGGCGCGGCGATGAGGCCGAGGTATTTCACCTTCTTAACGCCCCACTTCTTGAGGCGCGCGACGGCCACGCATGCGGAGCCGCCCGTGGCCAGCATCGGATCCAGCACGAACGCGATATCCACGGGTTTGTGTTCCGAAAACCGGCTGTAGTATTCGACCGGCTCCAGTGTCTTCTCATCGCGGAATAAACCGAGGTGGTACACGCGCGCTTCGGGCAGAAACTCCAGAATCCCGTCCACCATCCCTAGGCCCGCGCGCAAGATCGGCACCAGCCCGACGCTCGCGCCCACGTGCTTGCCGGACGTTTCCGCCAGCGGCGTCGTCACCTTCATGGATTCTTGGGGCAGATCGCGCGTCGCTTCATAGAAGAGCAACACCGAGAGAGCGCGAATGCGGCTGCGCACGACAGCGCGATCGGAATCCTTGTCGCGGATGTCGGTCAGAAAACTCTGGGCCAGCGGATGGTTTAAAACATGGACGGTCTCGCGCATGGCGCCAATCAGTGTAGGAGGCGGGCAGGATATTTCAAGCCTTGAGCAGAACTCATTTCCCCGAATTATTCGCTTCCGGAAAGACGAATCGCCTTCACCACACGTCCGGATGGGATGGTGGTTTCTTCGGGGACTTCCACGAGGCAATTCGCGCTCGCGAGGGAGGAAATCACGTGGGATCCCTGCCGCAACATAGGTTTGACCAACCATCTTGCGCCTTCCCACTGCAATACCGCCCTCAAATAGTGCGGGCGATCTCCGCGGTTTACAAAATCTTCGGTGGCCTCTGCGGACACTGTGGGCAGTTCGATATTGGTCAGCCCGCGCATCTTCAGCAATGCCGGGCGCGCCAATATCAGGAACGTCACGGCCGCGCTAACGGGATTACCCGGCAATCCGACCACCAGCTTCTCGCCGCGCGTGCCAAACACGAACGGCTTGCCGGGCCGCATTGCCACCTGCCATAGCTGCTGCTCACAGCCAAGTTCTGCCAGTACGTCCTTCACCAGGTCATACTCGCCAACCGATACGCCGCCCACCGTGATCACCACGTCGCATTCACTCAGTCCGTAATCGATCTTCTCGTACAAATCCTCGCGGATGTCGTCGGCAATGCCCAACTCCACGGGTTCACAGCCCGCCTGCTTCACGAACGCGCACAAGGCCACGCTATTGGAATCATGGATCTGGCCAGCGCGTAACGGCCGGCCGGGCTCGACGATTTCCGCTCCCGTCACCAGCACGCCCACGCGCGGGCGCGGATGCACCGCGAGTTCCGTCAGTCCCACCGCCGCCGCCATTGCCAACTGCGACGGTCCCAGCAATATCCCCGCGCGCAACGCTACCGCGCCCTTTATCACGTCCTCGCCCGCGCGCCGGATGTTCTCCCCCGTCTCGACGGATTCCAGGACCGCGATGTAGCCTTCATGATGGGGCCGCGTGTCTTCCTGCATCACAACGGCATCAGCGCCACCGGGAATTGGCGCTCCCGTAAAAATGCGCACGCAACTTTGGGGTTCCACTTTCACCCCGGTCGCCGTTCCCGCCGGCGCCTCGGCCGTCACGCGCAGGTGAATGGGATTGTTCTCGTTCGCGCCCACCAGTTCCGAGGCCCGCACGGCGTAACCGTCCACCATGCTGTTGTCCCAGTGGGGGAGATCGACCGGCGAGATCAGATCTTGCGCCAGCACACAGTCCAGCGCTTCCCCCAATGGCAGCGCGCGCGCCGGTCGCGTGCGCGATGCGGACAAGATGATTTCTTTCGCCTCCGCAACCGTCAGCACATCGCCTCCCCTCTACCGCGCCTCGTCGCCCGTGTGCAACAGGCCTTCCACGATGTCCCCCGTCGCCAGCGGCGCGTGCACCGGTTCCGTAATCCGCACCGCGCCGACCTTCTTGTCGCCGCGATATACATTGACGGTTGTCCCCAGCGCCGGCAGAGGATGCGAGGTGAAATCAATAACGACAAAGCCAAGATCGGAGTTCATGGAAACAATTCTGGCCGGTGCGCCCTCTAATTCCACTGGAACTGGCCCGGTCTGTGGGCTGGCGGGTTGGGACGCAGTGCGCGTGGGAGTGGTTGTGCCGCTGCTCGCACAACCACCAAAGAGCGCCACCACGGCACAACTGACCACGGCGACACACATTACTGCGGGCGAAAGAATTTGCCGATTCATCACGTTCCTCATGTCGTTGCGTCATTGCTCCAGAATTGGCGCGCCTGGCGTGATTCGAACACGCGACCGCCGGATTAGAAATCCGATGCTCTATCCAACTGAGCTACAGGCGCAATCATTTATTTTACTGATTGATGCGATTTTCCGACGCGACGGCAGGCAAGTCAAGCGTAGCCTCAGAACCGCCAACCTCCCAGATCGCATCGAGTGCTGAGGTTTGTATGGTTGAAGTCTTCGTGATAAAATGGTGGTGTTGTAAAAATTACAAGATCTGATCGAGGGATGCGCGCCGCATTTTTTGGCAGCGATGGCGGACGACAGAGGGATTCGTCGTCTGGCCGTTCGGTCAACTTCCTTTCTTTGGGGGAGAGACTGTGAACATCCACAAAGCAACTCGCAAATACGAAGCCTGGCTGGAAGGTCAGATCCCATTGATCCCGCGGGATCTACGTCTTAAGCACACGTTGATGAAGCAAGGAGCGTTTCCCTTCCTGCGGGCGACTTTCTACCGCTGGTGTCAACTCTGGCCAGAGGTTTGTCCAGATCTTGCCATGGCTCCGGCAGTTCTCGCCGTGGGAGATCTGCACGTGGAAAATTTTGGTACCTGGCGCGACCGTGAGGGACGTCTGGTGTGGGGCATCAATGACTTCGATGAAGTGGCCATCATGCCCTACACCATGGATCTGGTCCGCCTGGCTGTGAGCGCCCGTCTGGCCATAGAAGCGGACCACCTCCGCACCGATGCCAGGGACGCCTGTGATTCCATCCTGACTGGCTACAGGGATGCTTTGAAGGCCGGTGGATGCCCCATTGTGCTTGGCGAACATCATCACTGGTTGCGCGAACTGGCGATCAGCGAGTCCCGTGATCCGCTGAAGTTCTGGGACAAGATGGGCCGGTTGCCCACGCTCGGGCAGCGTGTCCCGAGGAGCGCCATCAAAGCCATCGAGAGTCTGCTGCCGGATTCGGATGTGACATACCGGGTGGCGTACCGCACCGCTGGGATCGGAAGTCTGGGACGAGAACGCTACACGGCCATCGCCGATTGGCATGGCGGCAAGATTGCCCGCGAAGCCAAAGCCCTGGTGACCTCCGCTTACGCTTGGGCCGCGGGTGGCAAAATCAAGCGCGAGATTCTTTACCAGGAAGCGCTGGATCAAACGGTTCGCTCCTGTGATCCTTTTGTGCGTATGCGTGGTCGGTGGATCGTCCGGCGATTGGCCCCCGATTGTTCACGGATCGAACTATCCTCGTTGCCGAAGCAACGGGATGAGTCACGATTGTTTTATGAGATGGGATGGGAATCAGCCAATGTCCACTGCGGGACCAAGAAGACCGTAAAGATGATTGTGCGGGATTTGAGGAAACGGCCGGCCAAGTGGTTGCACGATGCGGCCCGCGGAATGACGAACGCCACCGTAAAGGACTGGCAAGAATGGAAAACTGCCCGCCGTGATTGATCGCGCCGAGGACCAAATCCTTATTGGCAAATCACGAGCCGACCCGACAGCTTGCCAGTCCATGCTTTTCGAGATAGCGCTGGTCGTCCTCTTCAGCGCGGTAGAATTGGCCTTCGGAAAGAATTTGGATGAGCGGGGAGTGACGGTTGGCTTCCGGTTGCGGTAACCGCGCTTTCGCTGCCTCGGCGATCCTCTGCTGTTCAGGGTTTTGAACGAAGATCACAAGCCGGGCGGGCGAGCCCAGATACGGGCTTTTGCGACCTACAATCGTTCCATCATGGGTCTCGAGGAAATACTCAACCAACCGCTGGTAGGAAACCAAGGCGGGGTCGTATTTGACCCGGCACGCTTCGAGATGATCAACTCGACGCGAACTGACGTCTTCCAGCGTGGGGTCCTTGCTCGCGCCACCGGTATAGCCCACCACCGTATCGGTCACACCGTTCAATTGTCGGAACGCAGCCTCCAAACCCCAGAAACACCCACCCGCGAATGTGGCAGTTTCCGTTTGTGTGACTGGAGTTGGCGGACGTTGCGTTGTTGTGGCAAGACCAACGCCAAAACACAGAGTCGCAACGAATGCAATAGTGCCTACCGTGATAAATTCACGACGCATCGCTGCCTCAGTCGTTGTTCCACACTTACCTTCGACATGGTTACCTTACAACGGAAACCAGAAAATATAGACCGTCAACTGCTGTTACGATGGAATTTGGGGCAGGCGGGTTTCCGAAATTTGTTCGTTCGTGTAGTTTCCGCCGCCAGCGCCGAGCCGGGCGTAGACAGCGGATTTTGAACAGATATTCCAAGTTTTATGTTCAGCGATGCGCGCTCGCCGTGTTGATCATGAAGTCGATTATCTTCTCGCTGACGCCACTGTTCTTCAGATCGATAATCTCAGCGGTCGTCAAGTGATACACCGGTTGGGAATTGCGGATGTGGCTGAGAATGACTTCGTCACTGAGACCTGCGGCGGCCAGCGCCTTTACATCAGACACACCGATCGATTGAGCTTGGTCCCCGCGCTGGATTTGTCGTGGCTGTTGAGCCCTTGGTGGCGGTGGTGGCGAATCTCGATCCACAGTTGTCGGTGAAAGTGGGCGATCAACAGCGGGTTGCTGCGGGCTCTCGGCTACTGGCTCAGGCGGTGGTGAATCGTAGGCTTCTACAGGCTGCGAATTGTAAACTACAGGTGGTGGCGGGTAGTATGCGGTCGGCGGGTAATAGTAGCCGTAGTAGTAGTATGGCGAAGGCGCGTAGACGTACGAGAAACCCCAGGGATACCAGCCACGCCCGCCCCAACCCCAGCCCCAGCCGCCCCAGCCACGCCCACCCCAACCACCCCAAGAGCGTTGACGGAATCCGCCGCCCCCAAAGTGACCCGGTTGCGCCAGGGCTGTTGAAACCAAAAAGCTGCTGCTAACGGCTATCGCTGCTACCACGAGGAATTTGGCTGCTTGTTTCATGGCACACTCCATTCTGCTGATATATTAGACTACTCCTACCAGAGAATAATTCAACCCACCGATGAGTTTGTGCCTGGGCCTCATTGATTCATCCGTGTGTGAAAGACAGAAAGTCTCTCCCGTGGGAGCGGCCCGGGGGAATTCAAAGTGGAGAGTGGAGACTCGACTCTCCGCTCTCTCTTGCCCCCATCCATCGCCGCCGTACCCAAGCCGCCCCGATCCCCGCCCAAAGGACTATCAGTGCCCGCCGCCACCCCCGAAACTGCCACGGGGCCGTTCTTCGCGGGGCTTGGCTTCGTTGACCTTCAGTGCCCGACCATCCAGTTCCTTGCCATTACAATCCGCCATTGCTTTGGTGGCTTCCGCTTCCGAGCCCATTTCCACAAAGGCAAATCCCTTGGACTTGTTGGTGACCTTGTCCATGATGAGGTTGCAACTGACGACATTGCCCGACGCCTTGAACAGGTCCTGAATCTGGGCTTCCGTCGTATTGGGTGACAGGTTGCCCACGTATAGTTTCGTTGCCATGATCTCTTTCTGCTGCAGTAGACGATCTCAGCGGAAGTTCCCGATGGTTCGAGTTTCAGATCGTCACCGAGCAAACACCTCGCCTGACAATCTACCAATTCTCACTGCGACCGGCTTCTGTCGGCTAGCAGGTTGACAATATGCCATGCAGCCGTAAGAGCAATGCTAAAGTGGACAATGTTCACCGCAAGGAGCACACCCCGACCGAGACCTTTGGGCTACGGATCGGAGATCTGCAAACGGATAAACCGGCTGGTCGCACTTCCCACGGGCGTGTTATCGCGCTCGATGAGCTGCGTCGGAGTATTGGTGATGGTCACCGTAAACGGTGGGCCGGATGTCCATGTCAGAAGATCGCCGGAAACTTGCGTTGTGTAGGTGACATCGGTTGCCTGCGCGGTGCGGTTGACGGTCAGGGCCAAATAGTTCTGACCACTGACTGGCAGAATACTTGGGACTGGCAACTGGTTTCCGGCTGCCGTCGTATATGGGTTCAACCCGAGGGCGTACTTGATTAAATTGGGCACGCCATCACCGGCCGGGCTGGCGGTATCAGCGCCGACGCCGACATTGGATGGGTTGCTGAAGTATCCGTTGCGCCACACCTCCAACGGTGTGAGCGTGGACTGGTCAAGCAGACCAAAGACACCTACCCCGTTAGCCGTGCCGACGTAAACCCGGGCGCTCGCAACCGTGGGGGTGATGAACTTGTTGCCGGCACCAAACTGGTCGCGGCCACCGGGGGCTTGGTTGCTGTTGTACAACTCGTGGGCCAGATTCGTAGCATCGTACGCGTGCAGGACAGCCGGGGAGGTGTTTTCCGTGGCCCAAAGGATCGCATTGGAAGTGGCATTCGCCGAAACACCCGGCGTCGCGCCGGGGAACGCGAACGTGCCGTGAGTTTGCGAGGACACGGCGCTCAAGCGTGCGCTCTGGAACGGGAAGGCTTTGATGCGGTCGCCCACGGCGCCGTAGTACAGGGTGCCGTTGAAATACGCCGGTGTGGAAAACACGCCGCCCGCGAGCACATTGGTGAGCTTCTGATAGATTGCGCTGTCGTTCGTGGGGTTGAATTTGCCCATGTTCGTGCGATCGACAAGGTAAATGGCCTGGTCCTTGCCGGCACCGACGGCGAGTTGGCGCGTGTTGTTCTGGCCATCGACCATGTCCGGCAGAACGACTTCACCTCCCGAACCTAAATCGATATCATTGGCATTTTCGTACGCATTGGTGTACGTCGCAAAATAGTCTGCCACGGCGAGTACATTGTTCGTCGTGGAGAGTTTTATGAAGGCGTTGCCGAAGTCTCCCTGGGTGGGGATTCCACCGACGGTGAGCGCCGTATCAAACGTTCCATTGCCATCAAGGAAATAAATATTGCTGTTGGAATCGGAGGCGAGGCCATCGCCGGCCATCCAAATCGCACCCTCGCTACCATTGGGAGTGACGTTCAGGATGTTCGTCTGCGAGAGGGTGTGCTCGTCGTAGCCGATGATCCACCCGGTGTACGGTTGATCGTCGCAATGGGACGCCCAAGCGGTATAGATCACGCCATTCAACAGGAGCAGGCCGCAACGTTCTTTGTATTGCGCGGGATCGAAGATGACGTTCGTGCCATCGCTGTTGTCTCCCAACCCGGGATAGCTGGCGGTGACGGTGACGGCAGCAACGAGATCGGTGCCGGTAGCGAGGTCCAACGCGTGGAGCCGCTGGAAATAATCGCCTGACCCGTCCTCGCTCATCGCGACGACGAAGACCGTGCCGTTGGGGCCGAGTTGGCGGTCAATGACGGGCGTGGAGGTGACACCGATCTCCGGCGTTACCTGACTGCAGCCACGATCGTCGGAAGTTGTCTCGCCGGCCCCGATCAGCGACACCTGCCAGAAGATGTTGGTGGAGTCAGCATCGAACGCATATACGCTGTCGTGTTCCGTGGCGACGATCAACACGTTGTGCTCGCCATTGCCCGGAATCGAAATCCCGGCCGCGTAGAGTGGCTGCGCGTCCACCAGGCCGTCAGCGGACAGGATCCATAACAGGCCGAAATGGCTGGTGTTGACGTTGGCGGGCGTCAGAATTTGCTCATGCAAGGCCTGACCTGTGCGCGCGTTGTCGTTGTGATACGTCAATACATCGGTCATCTGGCCGTTGACGGCAAAGCAAAGCGAACACGCCAAAAAACAGACTGCCAGTGTGGACAAGAAATGTCCCTGGCATGACTTCCTGCGCTGCCCAAGTAAACCAGTCCTGTCTGCGCGGTGGACAGGCTGACCATCCCACTCTATCACTATGTCAAATTACAACAGAACATCAACAAAGCAACTGCTCTTGTTGCGCAAATTTGTGAGCTGCACGAAACTGAATGAATTAAATGGTGGGTTTTCGACCCTGCGCGCATACGCGGCGATACAGCGCTTCGTAGCGAGGCACGATGACGTCCGCAGAAAACCGTTCGCGGGCACGGGCTTGCGCCGCACGGCCCAGCGCGGACCGGCGGATTGGGTCTTCGATCAGGCTCTCGACGGCGTGGGCAATGACATCGGGGTCTCCCGAAGACACCAGCAGTCCGGTTGTGCCGTCTTCGACGACCTCCGGGATACCGCCTACGTGTCGGGCGACGCTGGGGCAGCCAAAACACATCGCCTCGAGGATGCTCAAACAGAAACTCTCCGTTTCCGATGTGAACAATCCGATGTCGGCGGCCTGCAGGTAATCTTCCATGTCGTTGACCTTTTCGCAGACTATCACCCGATCCTCAAGGCCCAGCCGACGCACATCGGCGACGAACGGCCCAAAATCCCCGCCTGCGAGAATCACGAGTTTGAACGCGATACGCGGACGGATCCGCGCGACGGTTTCGAGCAATAAATCAATGCGTTTCAGGGGACGGAGGTTGGATGAATGAAGTACGAGCACTTCATCGTGCACGCCGAGGTCGCGCCGCACCTCTTTACGCGTGCGTCGCGGCGGGCGGGGCACAAAGAAATTGTGAATAACATCAATCGGTCGGTCCACCGCGAGCAATCGTTGGGTTTCCTGTTGGAGATAGGCGGACACCGTCGTAATGGCGTCCGAGCAGGCGAGCGCGTGGCGGATCGCCGGTCCGTAACCCGGATCGCGGCCCAGCAACGTGGTGTCCGTGCCATGCAGTGTTGTGACAACCCGCGGCTGTTGTTCCGGCGGAAGCATCGACCGCGCGAGAATGGCCGCGGTCGCGTGTGGTACGGCGTAGTGAACATGCAGTACGTCCAACCGGTGATCACGGCTTACTTCCGCCATCTTGACGGAGAGTGGCAGCGTGTAATCAGGGTACTTGAACAAATCGTAATCGTTTATGATCACCGGGTGGAAATGAACGCGTGGCGCGTCCGCCGGCAGACGGAACGGACGCTCGTAGCTGATGAAATGCACCTCGTGGCCGCGCCGCGCCAACTCCTCGCCCAATGCGGTCGCAAGAATACCGCTCCCGCCCACCGAGGGATAACAGGTGATGCCGATCTTCAGTGGGCCGTCGGTCGTCATGGCAAATCAATAGCGGCGCGCACCCCGGCCCACCTGCGCCAGCGAATCGATAACGAGCGGATCGTTCGGGAACAGGGCCGTGGCATGACCGATGCCGGCGCGCAATCCCCACAAACGTGCGCGTGTGAGTTGTAGCTCGACGTAGTTGCGAGTGCGCGCTTGCGACGCGTGCGCTTTCATTGCGGCAGTCCAAACGGCGATGATCTCGGGCGCGGAGATATCGATCAGCACCGGCGTGATATCGGAGGGTTCGGCTTCGGGTGTGACCGCGTAAAAGAACAATTGTTCGATTGCATACGGAGGCAAGGTGCGCAATTCTTTCAGGCCGCCATAACGCGCCAGCCGCGCCGCGTCCCGCACCAGTTGTCCGAGCCGCGCATGGTCGGGGTGTTGATCTTCCACCAGGCTCGGCGCGAGCACGACGCCCGGCCGTACGCGTCGGAGAATGCCGGCGAGTGTAATGGCGTGAGCAGCGCGGACTTCCAGGTGGGCGTCGCCGTCGAGCTCGATAAACTCGACGGTCGCGCCAAGAGTCGCTGCCGACTTCTTCGCTTCGAGGACCCGTTCCCTGGGCGTGCCATGGGTGCCCGCTTCGCCGCGCGAGCAGACGACAAAGTGCGCCTCACGGCCGTCGCACATCTCACGCGCGACAACGCCGCCGCACCCGAACTCGATGTCGTCGGGATGCGCCCCAAAGGCCAGCAGCGGCGCGGGTTTACGAGGGGATTTCGGTGTAGGCTTCATCAGACCTGTCAATTATATCACGGTTCACGCAGGTAATCTCAGGCGCTTGTTCCCGATGCAGATAGACCTGCTCGCTGGCGCCGACAACGTAATGGGTACAGTGCAGTACGGATTGCATCCACCGGAGCCGCGTATCGCGCGCCGGGCTGATTTGCTCCTTGGTGAAGGCCATCGCGGGCAGAGCCACAAAGAGGTCTCCGCCTTCGTGCAGCTTCAGAGCGCCGTTGCTGTACCGGGCGCGAACGATTTCACCTTCGTGCGGGACATCGACGAAGAAGTCCTCGACATCACAAGCCGCGCGACGGAACGAAGGGTCGCTGGAGCGCGTCACAGAAATCCCGTCGAGCAGTCCCATGTGGCGATACATCTCCAGACAAAAGTCCGCCACATTGCTTGCGGACGTCTTCTGGAAGATCTCAATGCACAGACGCTCGATATAGTTGGGCAACTGGAGCGCAGTCTTCGCGTGCCAGTCGGCGGGAATGCGTTTGAGGTGGAGCGGTGAGAATTTTCGCTGGAGTTTGTTCTCGAAGGTGAAGTTGAGCGCCGCTGGCTCGCCAGTTTTGCGATGGCGCAGGATGGTCTTCGTTTCGCGCGGATCATGGTCGCTGTCGTGATAGAAGAACACGATCTGGCCGCCAATCGCGGCTTGCAAGTGCCTGGCAGTCTGGATTTTTGCGACGAGGAATCGCTTCGGGAAAAACCCGCATGGTTGCTGGCCAAAACAGATGACGGGGGCGGCGCTCATGGGGCGGACAGCACCTCGGTTGGCCCGATGGTGGGACCGATTGCGGCCTGGATGAGCAGACTGAACAACACGCAGGCGGCACACCCGATGAAGTTGAACCAGAGATAGCTGATGTTGAGGGAAAAATAGAGGATGAACACGAGCGCTTGGGCCGCCAGCGCCGCCCAGAAAACCGCGGTGCCACCAACCCGCCGGATAAAGAACGCCACCAAAAACAGCGCCAGCACCACCCCATAAAAAACAGACCCCACGATGTTGACGGCCTGGATCAGGTTTTCCACCAGGTTTGCAAAAAGAGCGAAGGCGAGCGCGACCAGCCCCCACAGGAAGGTGAACCATTTCGAGGCCGTGACATAGTGCGCGTCGGTCGCTTCCCGTTTGATGACGTGCCGGTAGAAATCGATGGTGGTGGTCGAGCCGAGTGCGTTGAGTTCGGCGGCTTTCGATGACAGCGCGGCAGCAAAGAACGCCGCAACCAGCAGCCCAATCACCCCATGCGGCAGATGATCCATTACGAAGGTAATGAACACGTAATCGGTGTCGTTCGTTTTTGCCCGCGGGTCTGCGGACAGCAGCGCCGTCTTGACCTCCGCGCGCACGGCTTCGCTGCGTTCGAGCGCCGCCTGCGCCTGCGCACGGGCGGCGGCCTCGGCTTGGCGGTCACCCGCATGTTTGGCGTCGAGCCATGCGTGAATCAGTTGTTCCTTTTCCGCGTGGATTGCGGTGAATTTCTGCTCGAGGGAACGGAGTTGTTCGCCCGGGTCGTGGTTGGCACCCCGGCTCCAGGCAGCCTCGTTGAAGAACACCGGCGGCCGTTCGAACTGGTAAAATACAAAGATTAGGCAACCGAGCAGCAGAATGAAAAATTGCATGGGAATTTTGAACACGGCATTGAACATAAGACCGAGCCGGCTTTCGCGCAACGAAGCCCCGGAAATGTAGCGTTGCACCTGGGATTGATCCGTGCCGAAGTACGACAACGACAGGAAAAGTCCACCCAGCAAACCCGACCAGAAAGTGTAGCGTCGTTTGACATCGAGTGAGAAATCCACCGCTTGTAGTTTCTTGAAGCCACCCGCCACGGTGAGGGCATCGGTCAGCGAGAGATGCGCCGGCAATCTCATCAACAGGACAGCGAAAGCGGTCACCATTCCGCCGAAGATTACAGCCAACTGGTATTTCTGGGTGAGAGTCACCGCTTCGCTGCCACCGGTCACTGTATAAATGATGACCAGCAGCCCGCTGAGGATAATGGTGACGTCCAATCGCCAACCCAGCATGGTGGAGAGGATGATGGCGGGCGCGTAAATGGTGATTCCCGCGGCCAGCCCGCGCTGCAGGAGGAACAGCGCCGCCCCGAGCAAGCGGGTTTTGTTATCAAACCGGTGACCGAGAAACTCGTAGGCGGTGTAGACATTCAAACGGCGGTACATCGGCAGGAACACTACCGCGATGATAATCAGCGCCAGCGGCATCCCAAAATAGTTTTGCACGAAACCCAGACCGTCCTGATAGCCCTGGCCGGGAGTGGAGATGAAGGTGATAGCACTCGCCTGGGTGGCCATGACCGAAATGCCAATGGCAGCCCACTTCACGTTCGGGTCGCCCTTGAGATAAGCGCTCAGGTTCTGGTGACCGCGCGTACGCCACATGCCATAGACGGCAATTCCGACCATGCTGCCGATCAGAACTACGAAATCAAGCAGGCTCATGAAAACGTAACCGTCAGCGCGACGAGGAGCCCAACCCAAACGACAAAAGAAACGAATACAAAGACGTAAACTGCGCGCCAGGTGCTGAACCACGGTAATCCGGTCGCTTGGTCGCCACTGGCACCGGCCGGTTCCGTCGGGCCGGCGTGGGGATCACTGGTGTCGTCCCGCAGCTTCATTTCCCAAGCGAAATCAGGTTGGCAAATAGCCGGTACGCGCCGGGCACGCCTTCGGGCAATTCACGAAACCATGATAGCCCGGTATAAACGAAATACCCGCGACCGTAATGGGCCACCAAGAGGCTCCCGTTTTTGGGCGATTCCCCGGGGTCGTTGCACGCAAGGAGCGGTGTGAAATGGTCGTCCCATTCACTGGCGAAATAAAGTCCGCGCTCCTGAACCCAACCATCAAAATCGGAGGGGACGATGCGGTTGGGCGTCGTAAACGCCGGATGGTTCGGCGCCAGCAGCGTCATCGGCGCGGTTTCGTCCGTGACGCGGTCGTGCGAGAGCTTCAAATCGTAGGGAGCAAGGCGCGTGTTCTGCAAACCATCAGACGTGTTGTACTGGACGATGACGTTGCCGCCGGCTTCGACGTACGCGAATAGCCCCGGCAAATTCTGGGTCAGGTCTGTGCGAGTATTGAAGGCCCGAATGCCAATCACCACCGCATCGAAATTACGCAGGTGCTCCGCTGTCAGATCCGCACCCGTAAGAAACGTGACCGCGTAGCCCATCCGCTGCAGGCACTCGGCCACCGCGTCGCCGGCGCCCGGCAGGTAGCCGATCTGGTGGCCGCGAATCACCAGATCAAGGCTCAACGCTTTCAAGCGGGCAGGCGGCTGCAATAAGATCGGGGGGATATGGTCGTGGTGAATCTCGACGTGTCGGTTGTGGTAGCTCTTGCCATCGATCTCGGCGGTGGCCAGGATTCTCGCGGTCGCCGTGTTCGTCGGGGCCGTGATCGTGAAAGTAAAACGCGCCGTCTCATCGTAGTTGGTCAGGGAGAAGGGGAACATCGCGGGCGTTACTTTCCAGCCAGCAGGTGTATCCAGATGGAGTGTACCGGTCGCTCCGGCGCGAGCCGAAGTGACTTCCAACACCACGGGATGAGCGGTGCCCGGAGCAAACAACTCCAGGTCTTCCGGAAAGTTGAGAGAAACCGGCGGCGTCACTTCCAGACGTTGACGAATCTCGCCTTTCACCCGATCGCCGATGACTTGTACGGGTTCGCCGGGGATGACCAATGTTTGGCCACCGACTTCGAATACATATTCAACTGGAAACGCCGGCGGATTTTCGGGACGGCCGATGAGCGACGGATCGTCCACCCGGAACATTCCGATCGTGCCCTCCTCGCGCAACCAATAGGGTTGGGTCAACGGCGTGGTGGCCGGCAGTGTCCGGGACGATTCGCGGGTTACACCTTGGTTTGGTTTGAGGTCGGTGTCTGTCGCGAGTTCGTCTCCGCCTGCCAGATAGCGCACGGCGGTCCAGCGAACCGGAAAATCGGACCGCACGATTGCAGTATGACGCATCTTCAGCGTTTCGCCCGGCACGGCCTCGGCCAGCGGAATGACCGTCTCGACATACAGTCCGAGGCAGCCCTGCAAAATATGATCAAGTTGGCGGCGCTTCTCTGCGATCATACTGTCCGTCGGCAGGGCGGCGAGGCGACTCCGCAGCGTCAGTAATGCCGGCACGCTCGCGGCCGGATTCTGCGGGTTGAACTGAGTGATCGCCTCATCAGTCAATCGACCAATCTCAGCGCCACCGGGTACTCGGCCCCAGGTCGTATCAACGCCATCGAGGATGTCCTTGGTCGCAGGCTCACCACCAAGGAGTTGGAAGCTTTCGCTGGCCGCCCCACGTGTACCGACGCTGCCGAAGCCCTGTGTCTTGTGCATACTTCGGCTGCGCGCGGCAATTTCGCCGTACGATTCGCCAAGTACCGGGTTGTAACCGCCGATGTCCATCTGCAGGCCCGGCGTGTTTGTGTCGCTGCCCGCGCCACCTCCGAACCCTCTCGGGAAGCCATTCCAGAGGATCCGTTTTGGTTGCCATGGCTTCAACTCGCTTAGTTGTTCGGGAAAAGCATTGGTGTCGCCCGCGAGCTTGAAGGCTTCAAGCGCCAGGATGGCCGAAGCGGTATGGTGACCGTGCGTCCCGCCGGGTACCGTGGAAAACCGCGTGATGAGCACATCCGGCCGGAACTCACGAATGGTACGCACCACGTCGGCCAGCACCTGATTGCGGTCCCACATGCGGAATGTTTCACGGTAGTCCTTGGAAAACCCGAAGTCGAGGGCCCGCGTGAAAAACTGCTGGCCGCCATCTACCCGCCGAGCGGCCAGCAACTCCTGGGTCCGGACCACGCCCAATTCTTGACCCAGCTCGGGACCGATCAAGTTTTGACCGCCGTCGCCGCGAGTCAGCGAAAGATACCCCGTGCGGTAGCCCCGACCGCGGGAGAGATAGGCGATGAGACGGGTGTTTTCGTCGTCGGGATGCGCGGCGATGTAGAGTACGCTGCCCATCTCGCGAAAACTGCGCAGTTCCTGCAAGATTGCCGAGGATGACTGAGGTTCGGCGGCTCGCGTGCTGATGGGAAGAACAGTCACTGTGCAGGCGGCAGCGGCGATGCAGAGGATACGGCGGGAGGCAGACCTCTTACATTGAATTCTGGCATTCATGCGTTTGAAAACCACTCCAAACCGACACGGGAAACAGTAACAGTCCACGAACGCGAACGCATTTTACGTTGAGGAATGACCTGCGCCGCCGGCTATTTCTTGACCGTGAACGGCACAGAGAACTGCGTGCTTTCCCACATCATCTTTAGCACACCACCTCCGGACGCGCCCTTCTCGACCGCAATCGTGAACTGGTCGACCGGCTTATCCAGTGCGTCTTTCTTCAAATCAATTCGCCCCACATCCAGCGCCTCGTCGTACGCCTGCTTCGGCTCACGGCCGACTCCCCATTGTCCGATTTGTTTATTGACGACCAGCTTGGCCGTGCCGTCTTCCTTCGGAAGGGTCCACAATGTAAACGCCCCGGCCGGGATCGTCGTGTCGCCCATGACGATCGGCTTCTGCGTAATGAGCAACGTGGCCTCGTCGGCCCCGGTGCGCCAGATCTTGCCGTACGGCACCAGGTCACCCCAGATTTTGCGGTTCTCACCGGTCCTGGGGTCCTTGGTATACGGACGCCCGTAAACGACCATGACCCGATTCCCGTCGATGACCGCGCTGATCGTCTCGTGAGGACTGACACGCTTTTGCTGGGCCATGAGCGGCGACGCGCTGAGGATGACTGCGGCAATAACGAGTATGGGTTTGAACTGGTTCATGCTGTCTCCCGTGGGTTGCGGTTATTGAAATCCCGTTTGGCCGAACGTCACTGCAGGCTGGAGATCAAATCCTGATTCAACTTCGCGAATGAGCTGGTGGGACCCTCGGCCTTGAGCGCCAGCTCGGTCGATTCTTTCGCTGCGGCAATCGCGCCTGCCTTGTCCCCTTGTTTCGCCAGAATCCTGGCCTTCAGATTGAGCAATTCGTACGCGATCCTGGGCTTGTCGGCCAGCCCCGTGTCCAGCCACGTGAGGGCCTTCTTCAGATCCAGGCCGTGGTTAAAGTAAAACATCGCGGATTGATAGTAGAACCCGGCGTCTTTCTTCTCCGTCGACGCCATGGCCGCGTCGATCTGCGGTACGACCTTGCTGACAACGTCAAGTTCGAGTTTGATCGGGACAATGGTCTTGCCCCAAGCCAGGTTGATGACGGCCGATTCATCGCGGATGTGGTTGAACTCGATCGTGAACGTCTCGATGGACATATCCATAAGCGGCACGGGCGTGGCTTTGAAGCGCACGAGATCATTCGTCGCGCTGTAGTTGAAGATGTTCCCGGCGGTGTCCTTCGAGATGATGATGGTCCACTCCTGCTCACCCGGAATGGTGTAGAGCGCGTATTTGCCGGCGGGGATTTCGTTGCCGTCGAGCTTCACGGGGGTGGAAAAGGAAATCTTGGTCGCGCCGTTCGCCCCGGTGCGCCAGACCGCGTTGTAGGGAACCAAGCCGCCGTAGATCACCCGCCCCTTGACGCTGGGCCGGGAGTAAACGATCTCGATGTCCGTGAGACCGACGTGTTGCTTAAGCGTGGCCGTGGGACTGGCCTGTGGGAAGTCGACTTTGGGGGTCTGCGCGAGCAGGCCCGTGGTGAAAATCGACGCGGAGACAAACATCAGGGAAAGACTGCGTGTTGTTGCGTTCATGATTCTCAAGGCTAACACAACCGAGACGGAAGAAAAGCGGGAAGTGACGGGGTCACGGAGGGGCAGGGTTTGGCGGGACGCATTCACAAAAGCGCCTGCGCCAGCGATTCGTACCGATCGATGACCTGCCGCACAAAGTGTCGCTTCTCGCGATACGTGCCGGGGAAAAAGCTGCCTTTGAACCCCGCAATGACCACGTTGCGCAGTTCGCGCGGCGACATTTTCAATTTATCGATCCCGACGAGTAATTCATTCGTGACCGATGTATTCGACATCAGGCGGTTGTCGGTGCAAATGGACACGGACAATTCATGATCGAGCATTTGGCGGAGCGGATGGCGGGACAGGTTTCGCATCCGCGGCAGCGTCTGGGCGTTGCTCGTCAGGCAGACTTCAATGGTGATCCGTTGACTGGCAATGTACTCGGCCAGATACTGACAATACGCGACAGGGTCCGGGATGCTCGGGTCCTCAATCATCTGATGCTCAAACAACCACGTCCCATGCCCGATGCGATTGGCGTAGCACTTCGTAATCGCCTGGAAAATGGATTCCGGGCCGTACGCTTCGCCCGCGTGCACGGTCTTGCGAATGAAATTGGAGTGCACGTACTGGTAGGCCGGACTGTGATCGTCCGCCGGATAACCCGCCTCCGCGCCCGCGAGATCGAACCCAACCACCGGCAGACCTTTATTATGCGCCAGATCCACTGCCGCCCGCGCGAGTTCCATCGACGCGGCCGCGCACACCTGCTTCGGCGACGCGTAGGCCATCATCGCAAACAACCGCCGATAGTACGGCGACATCTGCGGCACGATGAACCGTAGCGCGCACATGATGATCCCAAAATGGAACGGCACGTCCGTGCCGGAAGTGACCGCCTTGGACTGATTATGCCGTCGTTGCGCCCGACCCAGACCGCGGCACACGGCGGCGACAACTTCTTCCATGTCGAGCCGGTCATTGATGTGCAACTGCGGCGCAAACCGCACCTCGACGTAGCGCACCCCCTCCGCGAGATTGTCCTCCGCCAGTTCACACGCGACGCGCTCCAGGCTCTCCGCCGTCTGCATCACCGCGCACGTATAGGCGAATCCCTGCAAGTACTCCGGCAGGTTCGCGTACTTCCCCTTGAACACCAGCCGCCGCAGCCCGTCCTCGCTGTACGACGGCAACTTCACCCGCTGCCGCTTCGCCAGCTCGATCAACGTCGGGATCCGCAACGACCCGTCCAGATGCAGATGCAGGTCCGTCTTCGGTATGCGGCGAACGAACTCCTCCGGTATCGCGTTCCTCATTAACAGTGTCTCCGTCAGGGCGACCAAATCGTAGCCGACACGTTAATTTCCCAGCCCCCAAACATCAAGCAAAACAGCCAGCCCAGTGTAAAGAAAAACATCCCCATTGTAGCTTGTAGCGGCGGTCGGCGCCCGCGCTGAGCGTAGTCGAAACGACCGCCGGTCGTATCCGACTTGTACGGTTGCCCGCCGCGATAGTGGGGCGGGCGTCCCGCCCGCCTTGTTTGTAATTGCGCCCACCTCTGTTGTAGTGGCGCTTTTCACCCCGACGTCCGTCGTCGGGGCTGTGAAGTGCAAGCCGTGCCCCCCGTTGTGCGCGGGCCTCCCGACCGCGCACCACCATCGATCGAAGGTCTCCCAAACCGTGCCGCTATCGGAAAGATGCCTATGCGGGGTTGGAAGAGGAAATCCAGGTCGATTTCGCTGCGTGACCTGCGTAAAACACCCCAATATGCCCTGCTTCTTCGGTTTAATTGATAAGCAGTCTTTCTGCCATGCGATTCTGGCATGGAGAACGCTTTCTCATCCTTCAAGGCGGGATATGTCTTGAATCGAACCGAAGAAGTTCTCAATAAAGATGTGTTTATCGAGGACGCCGAACCGAAAGTGTTGGCCGCGCCAGGATTAGACAATTCTTTACTGACGGCGGCCACAAACAACGGAACGGCAGTCTCGAGTACCCCGATCACCGAAACGCGAACGGTGACCCCACGTCAAAAGCGAAGAACACGAAGGTGTTGGCAGCGACTATTACTTACCGCGGTGGTTTTCATCGGATCATTGTATGGACTGATCATCACAGGGCGCACTGCATTCGACAATTTCACTCACGAACAAGAAGCCCATGCGGCAATCAGTCGGTCTCAGCAGGTATTAGTTACACTGCAATCGTTGGCGAGTAGTTTGCACGCGGCGGAAAGCGGCGCGCGGGGATTTGCCATTTCGGGCCAGCAATCGCATCTCGATCAATATTATGGCGCTGTAAACACGATCCGACCTCAACTTGATGAACTCCAAGGGGTCTTGCGAGACGATTCTGACGCATTGAAAGAGTTCCGGGGTCTCGAAGCCCGTATCACCGCCCATCTGGCCGTACTGAAAGAAATGGTCGATCTGGGGAACAAGAATGTCTTTCGTGCCGTGGGACAACGAGCGTTGACCGATCAGGGGCATGAGACGATGCAGAATATCTCCACTACCCTTCAGGCGATGGAGCAGTCGGCGCGAGCGCGCCTTGCCGGGCAATCAAACGTTGCCCTTCAACATGCTCACATCGCCAGGATGGCGATGCTGGAAGGCGGCGCGCTGGCGTGCGCTGTTCTGTTGCTGTGCAGTAGCAGCATGTACTGGTTGCTGATAGAGAACGGCAAGATGGAAGAAAAACTGAACGGCTTCCTCGAGTCGTCTCCTGATGCCATCGTCATCGTCAACAAGGAAGGTAAAATCGTCGTCAGCAATTCGTATACAGAACGACTGCTCGGTTATACACCGCAGGAACTGGCGGGTCAGACAGTGGCCATTCTCGTGCCCGAGCGTTATCGTAAAGTCTGCTTGCAACAGTATGCCGTTTACTTTGCGAACTGCGGCGATCAAATGACGACGACGAGTCTGGAACTGAGTGCCATCCACAAAGACGGACATGAGTTTCCGATCGACATTTGCATGAAACCGCTGGAAACAGAGCAAGGAATTCTGGTAACAAGCGCCATTCGTGACATCAGCCAGCGCAAACAGACCGAACAAGAAGTTACTCGTTTGAATGAGCAACTCGAACAACGCGCCGCCGAACTGGAAGCCGCGAACGACGAACTGGAAGCATTCAGCTATTCTGTCTCCCACGATCTGCGTTCGCCGCTGCACAACATCGATGGCTTTAGCCGGGTGTTGATCGAGGACTACGCGAACGCCTTGGACGCGGAGGGCCTGGAACATCTCAACCGTGTGCGCAGCAGTTGCCAGCAAATGGAAGAGATCATCGATGCCTTGCTGGCGCTCTCCAAGATGATGCGTACCGAAATGTTTCGCCAGAGCGTCGATCTAAGCATGGTAGCCTGTCAGATCGCCGACGAACTCAAGGCGAAGGCGCCCGATCGTGCGGTGGATTTTGTCATCGCCAATGATCTCACCGCCGACGCCGACCCACAACTCCTGCGGGTCGTGTTGGAGAATCTCCTGAGCAACGCATGGAAGTTTACTTCGAAACAGCCGCGAGCGCGTATCGAGGTGGGATCGTTGGTGCAATCAAACGGGGAACAGGTCTTCTACGTTCGTGACGATGGCGCAGGCTTCGATATGGAACACGCGCCCCAGTTGTTCACTCCATTCAAGCGTCTGCATAAAGCTAGTGACTTTCAGGGAACAGGCATCGGACTGGCGACGGTCCAACGCGTCATCGCGCGGCATGGCGGCAAAATCTGGGCCGCGGGAGCCATTGATCATGGCGCCACATTCTGTTTCACACTTGCGGTGGCGAACAAGGATGCTACGGCATGAACAAGGGCACGCTATTGCTCGTCGAAGATGATCCACAGGCAGTGATATTGCTCCGTCGGATCTTTAAGAAGAAGCTCGATGTTACAATTGCGGTGGCTTCTGATGGCGCCGAAGCGCTGCAATATTTGACCGGGACCTCAACGGAGGAGCGGCAATTGCAGGAGTTGCCAGCACTGGTGTTACTCGATTTGGATTTGCCGAAGGTTCACGGCTTGGAAGTACTGAAAAGATTGCGAGCACATCCGCGCACCAAGACGTTGCCCGTCATCATCTTGACGGCGGATCGCGAAATCGACGCGGCGATCGGTTATATGCTCGGGGCCAACAGTTTCATGCGTAAGCCCTTCGACTTCGAAGAATTCTTGCGAACCCTCGCCGGAATAAGACGCGGTGCCCTCGTTGAACTGACCGCGGGGAAGAATAATTGAATGAGCGAACCGCTGCGTGTCTTATTTGTTGATGATTCGGAAAAAGACGTTTTCTTTCTGTTGCGCGAACTCAGAAAGGGCGGCTTTGAGCCATATCATAAGCGCGTGGATGATGCCGCCAGCCTGCGAGCTTTACTTCAGAGTGAGGAATGGCAAGTCGTCATCAGCGACTTCCATATGCCGAATTTCGACGGGCTGATGGCACTGCAGATTTTCAAGGAGGCCGGGCGCGACATTCCATTTATTCTGGTATCCGCCATAGTCGGCGAGGAGACTGCGGTCTTGGCGATGAAACAAGGCGCTCATGATTACATCATGAAACGCCGCCTGGGCCGCCTCGTTCCGGTTGTCCAACGAGAACTGCGTGAAGCGGAAATGCGCGGGCAACAACGTCGCGACCAATTGGCATTGCAACAAACAGAGGAACAGTTGCGGCAATCGCAAAAGATGGAAGCCATTGGCCGCCTGGCTGCGGGCACCGCTCACGATTTCAAAAATGTCCTCGCTATCATCCTGGGTCATGCCGAATTGCTCCTGAGGGAGAAAGATCTCAACGGGTCCCAACGTGCGAAACTCGAGAAAATCCAGAATGCTACCGAACAGGCCCGAACTCTAATCGGCCATCTCCTGGCGTTTGGTCGCAAGCAGGAGTTGAATCCGCAACCGTTAAATCTCAGTACGACTGTCAGTGCGATGAAGCCGATGCTGGAACCGTTGCTGGGCAGCAGCATTCGATTTGTTGTGCTTCCTGAGCCCAATGTTGGATTGTGCGAGGTCGATGCCAACAGTATCGAACAGGTCATCATAAATCTTGTTATCAATGCTCGCGATGCCATGCCCAACGGTGGCACCGTGACCGTCGGGACGGCCAATCTGGCCATCACGCAAGAAAATGCCATCCACCACGCCGGGCTCCCGCATGGCGATTACATACTGCTTACGGTCACCGACTCCGGAACGGGAATGACGGAAGAAACGCGGCAACACCTGTTCGAACCGTTCTTTACCACCAAGGAGACCGGCAAGGGCACTGGTCTGGGGTTATCCACGTGTTACGGAACCATCCACCAAAGCGGCGGCCACATCGTGGTTCACAGCGACCTCGGCAAGGGCTCGTCGTTCCGCGTTTACCTGCCTCGACTACAGTCCAATAATGTGGTGAATCAATCGACTGACTCCGATTCGCTTTCGAATCACCACGAGCCGATCATGGCAGGTCGACACTGAATTTCGTCTTTTAGGCGGTCATCTATGAAACGACGTTGCAAAGCATTTGGCGCCTCTTCTTCAACATGCTTGCCCCGCCGCACCGTTTACAGTCCCAGTTCGATGCCTTATAATCATCGCCGTGAGTCCAACTGTGTTTCGCTTCGGGCCGTACCGGTTCTTTTTCTTCTCCCGCGAGGAGAAACGAATCCACGTTCATGTATATTGTGGTGATGGCGAAGCGAAATTCTGGATTCAACCGCGCGTTTCGCTGGCCAAAAACTACGGCCTGACGCGCCAGCAATTGACCGCCGTGAAGAAACTGATTGAGGATCATCGCAATGAAATCATCCAGGCTTGGCGAACGCACTTCCCAGGTTGAGGTCACCAATATCTCCGCCCACGGGATTTGGCTGTGGGTGCAGGACCGGGAATACTTCCTGCCCCACGAGGACTTCCCGTGGTTTGAGAAAGCGCGTGTCCGCGACGTTCTCGATGTCCAATTGCTTCACAGCCATCACCTCTTCTGGCCGAAACTGGATGTCGACCTCGAATTGGACTCCCTCACCAAGCTCGCCGAATACCCTCTCGTCTACCGCTGATTGCCCTGTCCTGTGGCGACGCTCGTCCTTCTCCCCTCGCTCTTCACTCCTCGCCCCCCGCCCCGGCCATCCATTCCGCTGTAGCGGCGGTCGGCGCCCGCGCTGAGCGTAGTCGAAGCGACCGCCGGTCGTCTCCGAATTATAGGGCTGCCCGCCGCGATAGTGGGGGGGGCGTCCCGCCCGCCTTGTTTGCAATTGCCCCATCCACCTCTGTCGTGCCATCGGCCTGCCCCGAATCCGTTTCGGAGTCGGAGCCTGCCCTGCCTGCCCTGAGCAACGTCGAAAGGAGCCCGACCGAAGTGAAGCGCCGATCCTCTACGATAAAATTGTGCCTTGGCCGCCCCGCTCGACACGAGGAAATGGCAGGCCCCCTCGAACCCCCTGCTCCCCAGGCCCGTCCTTTCTCTTGTAGCTGCGCTTTTCACCCCGACGTCCGTCGTCGGGGCTGTGAAGCGCAGGTCGTGACCTCTGTTGCGTACAGGTCCTCAAGCAAATCTGCAAGATGCGCGAGGAAATGGAAAGTCTTCACAACTACCTCGACCTTCTCGAAGCCCGCCCCCCGGTTGTCACCCTGAGCCCTGTCCGCCGTAGCTTTAGCGAAGGCGGATTGTCGAAGGGTCTCTGTCGTGCCCGGCCGTCCCGCCCGCCTTGTTTGTAATTGCCACCACGACCCCTGTTGTAGCGCCGCTTTTCACCCCGACGTCCGTCGTCGGGGCTGCGAAACGCAGGTCGTTGCGGACGTAAAACCCACCTATACCACCAGCGAAGTAAAAGCCCGGCTCGGCCTCAAGTAGCTCGCCCCCGACGTTCCCGCAGCCTTTGTTTGTGGGAGCGACATTCCTGTCGCGATCGCCGGGCGCGCCGCGTCGTTCCGCCCGAATAGTGGTGCGGGCGTCCCGCCTGCGGTATCTTCTCATCCTTCGTGTCATTCACGTCTACTTCGTACCCTTCGTGTTTCACGTTCTGTCCGTCCATCTTCCACGGGTCAATTCTACCCAAAACCTAAAATCGCGTGTGTGAGCTCTGGACGGTTTAGAAGCTTTTTTTACAGCCGGCCCTCGCCCTTGCCCCCGACGCCACCTCTCAAGCGTCAAGAGCGTGTTGCCAACCAGATCGGCAGTATGGACGAGGTGCATAAGCATTTCGGCGGTCTTTACGCAGCGGAATTGGCACGGAATCTTGGTCATCGTGGTCGACAGGTTATCGTATATTCGGTTCACGAGTCAGAACGAGTGGCCGAAATTGCGAAGCGGATCGGGGTCACGTACATCACCAAAGGCAGGCCACGCCAGCTTAAAGACGAGGTCGACCGTGTGTTGAGCTACGATCCAAGGTCGCGTTCTGGTCGCGACCAAACAAGACACCCAGCTAAACCATAGAGCTGTAAAGGTGTAAAGGGCTTGATACGGGACAATACTCGCCCGATTTTCATTTGCGGTCTCCTGACTTTCGCCCCCCCACCTCAAAAACCATTTCCATTCCCCACAATCTCGCGTACAGTGCAGGACTGACATTGCGGGAAAGTAAACCGTCTTCTCCTCACGATTGGGAAATCACGCGTTTTCGACCAGCGGAGAATTTCTTTCCCCCGATGTCGCGAGCAAAATGAATTTGGCATGAACACGAACCTGAACACGATCACCGTCACGCTCGCCGATGGTGCGGAGATTCGGTGCGCCGTCGGCACCCTCGTCCGCGACATTCTGCCGCAGCGGCGGTCGGCCGAGGGGCTCGATTATCTCGGGGCGCTGGTCAACAACTACCTTGTCTCCCTCTCCTACCCGCTGGATGTGGACTGCAATGTCATCGTCCTCACGCGGGGCGACCCGCACGGCTTCCAAGTATATCACCGGACGGTGTGCTTCCTGGTGGCCAAGGCGATCAAGGAACTCTTTCCCGACGCCCGCTTTGCCATCCAACACTCGCTGGGGTCGGGCTTCTTCTGCAGCTTCGAGATGGACGGCAAGCCGGGCATCAGTGAGGAGCAGATCCAGCGCATCGATCAGCATATGCGCGCCCTGGTCGAGCGGGACATTCCCTTCGAACGTCATGAAATCGCCTACACCGAGGTCGTCCGCCGGTTCGAACAGGAGAAGCAATGGGACAAGTTCAATCTCCTGCGCTTCATCAACCCGCCCAAGGTCGCGACCTACTGGTGCGAGAATTTTTCCGACCTGGCCCACGGCCCGCTCGCGCGGAGCACGGGCGCGGTGACGTTGTTCAAACTGATCTCGTATCCGCCGGGCTTCGTGCTGCAAATGCCCGAGCGCGAGAATCCGAAAGAACTGGCCGCGTTCGAGCCGCAGCCGCACTTGTTCCAGATTTTCAAGGAACACAAGGAATGGGGCCGCATCCTCGGCGTCAATACGGTCGGGCGTCTTAACGAGATCATCGCCAGCAAGGAAATCGGCGACTTCATCAAGATCGCCGAGGCGTTTCACGAGAAGAAAATCGCCCAGATCGCCGACCACATTTACGCGCACCGCGACCAGATCAAGTGGGCCTTGATCGCCGGGCCGTCCTCGTCGGGCAAAACCACGTTCGCCAAGCGGCTGGCCGTCCAATTACGCGTCAACGGCCTCCGTCCCGTGACGATCTCGGTGGACAACTATTTCGTCAATCGCGAGCACACGCCCTTGGACAATCAAGGGCAATTCGATTTCGAAAACATCGAGACCGTTGACCTGGCCACCCTCAACGAGCACCTGATGCGCCTCGACAAGGGCGAGGAGGTGGAACTCCCGAGTTTCAATTTCGAAAAGGGTTGCCGCGAATATCGCGGACAGAAACTGCGCATTGAACCCGACCAGATCGTGCTGGTCGAAGGCATCCACGGCCTGAATCCGCGCCTGACACAGTCCGTGCCGCCCGCGCACAAATTCCGCATCTACGTCAGCGCCCTGACGCAGTTGAACCTGGATTCGAACAACCGCATTTCCACGACCGACAACCGCCTCGTGCGGCGGATGGTCCGCGACAACAATTTCCGTGGCAACACGGCGTTGGCCACATTGAATATGTGGCCCAGCGTGCGCCGCGGCGAGAAAGCCTGGATCTTCCCCTTCCAGCAAGAAGCCGACATCGCGTTCAACTCGGCCCTCGACTACGAACTCGCGGTACTGAAACTCTTCGTCGAGCCGCTACTGGTCGAGATCAAACCCTACCATCCGCAGTACGCCGAAGCGCGCCGCCTGCTGGCTTTCCTCTCCAGCTTTCTGGGGATTCCCGATCATCTAGTGCCGCCGACATCGATCCTGCGCGAGTTCATCGGCCACAGCAGCTTTCAGTACTAACCATCCGTCCGGTCTGTTTGGTGGATGTTGGTAGGGGCCGACCGCCGGGCGGCCCGTTCGGTCAATTAACGCGGCGCGCCCGGCGGTCGCGCCCTACCAGGCAATTCATGCTACACTTCTCCGAATTCACCGTGTCATGTTCAACTTCAAATCCAGACGCCGCCAACGCTTGCGGTTACAACCATTCCCCGAACCGTGGCTGACAATCATCCGCCGAAATGTCCCCTACTACGACCGCCTCTCCGTGTCCGAGCAAGAGGAATTGCGCGGCAACATTCAGGTCTTCATGGCGGAAAAGAAGTTTGAAGGCTGCGGCGGCCTCGAAATGAACGATGAGATTAAGGTGACCATCGCCGCTTATGCCTGCATCCTGTTGCTGCATCGCCAGCATGATTTTTATCCGCGCCTGCGAACAATCCTCGTGTACCCGGATGCCTACCCGGCCAAGGTTGTCCGCCCCGGACCGGGCAACATGGTCATCGAAGGCCACGAGATGCGCGCCGGCGAGTCATGGAAGACAGGGGCGGTCGTCATTTCCTGGAACCACGCGTTCCATCGCCCCGGCGATCCGCAGGAAGGTCGCAACGTCGTTCTCCACGAGTTTGCCCACCAACTCGATCAGGAAGATGGTTCCGTAGATGGCGCGCCGCTGCTGCCGAAAACATCGATGTACCGGGCGTGGGCAAGAATTCTCGGCCGGGAATACCAGTCATTGGTCGAAGCCGCCAATGCGGACCGCCCGACTCTGCTGGATAAATACGGCGCGACAAATCCCGCGGAGTTTTTTGCGGTCGTGACCGAGTATTTCTTCGAACAGCCCCAGCAGTTGAAAGCGCAACATCCGGAATTGTACGAGGAACTGCGTCTCTACTACCAGCAAGACCCGGCGGCGAGATGAGGCTACAGGGTCAACGGGCGGATGCTGCCAGCCGCACGGCTTCAGCCATCAGACTGCGAATGGTCGGCCAGTCTTTCTCGACGATCAATTTTCGCTCGACCATCCATGAACCGCCGATGGCGGCGACGATGGGAAGCGCGAGGTACTCGCGGGCATTGGCGGCGTTGACGCCGCCCAACGGGATGAATTTTACCCCAGTGTGCTCGTAGGGTCCCGCCAGCGACTTGAGCATCTTCACGCCTCCCGCCACTTCGGCGGGAAAGAATTTCTGGAGTTTGCAGCCGAGCGCCAGTCCGCGCTCCACATCCGAAGGCGTCATCACACCGGGCACGAATGGAAATTTCAGCGCCACCGATTTCGCAACGAGCGCTTCGTACAAGCCGGGCGAGACACCGAATTGCGCGCCCGCGTCGATCGCGCGCTGCAGTTGTTCGGTGTCGAGAACCGTGCCGGCAGCGACCAGCATGGTCGGGTGCGCTTTGCGAACATTGCGGATTGACTGTTCAGCGGCCGGCGTGCGGAACGTGATCTCGATGATGTCGATGCCGGCGGCAAGGAGCGCGTCCGCCAGCGGCACCGCGTCCTCCGCCCTGTCGATGACGGCGACGGGAACGATCCGCTTTTCAAAGATACGCTGCATGCCGCTTTCCACTATTGTTTCTGTCCGTAATACGCATCGGGACCGTGTTTGCGCAGGAAATGTTTGTCGAGCAACGCGCGCGGCATCGGTTTCGCGGACGGTTTCACACGCAGAGTCTCGCTGGCCAACCGTGCCAGATGTTCCAGCACGATGGCATTCTCCACCGCTTTCTCCAAACTCGAGCCCCAGGCAAACGGCGCGTGGCTGGCCACGAGCACACCGGGAAAATGCAGCGGATCGAGCTTCTTGAATCGCTCCACGATCACGCGCCCCGTGTTCGCTTCGTAGTCGTTCTTGATCTCTTTCGTGGCCAAGGATCGCGTGCACGGCACCGGCCCGCGAAAATAGTCGGCGTGCGTCGTGCCCAGCGCCGGGATTTCGCGTTGGGCCTGCGCCCATGCGGTGGCGTACAAGCTGTGGGTATGAACGATGCCGCCGATCTCCTTAAACGCACGATACAAAACCAAATGCGTCGGCGTATCGGAGCTGGGCTTGAGATCGCCTTCAACTACCTTGCCGGTTGCCAACGAGACGACCACCATATGCCCGGGCGTCATCCCGTCATAGGACACGCCCGACGGTTTGATCACCACGTTCCCGCTGGCGCGATCCACGCCACTGACGTTGCCCCACGTGTGGATGACCAGTCCTTCGCGGACCAGTCGCCGGTTCGCTTCGCATACGTTTTGTTTGAGTTCTTCGAGCATGATTACTTCCTGGCCGTGGCGCGAATCTCGAGCAACCTCTTCATCACATCATACAAATTCCCCTTCCACTGCCTCGTGCCGAAGGCATCATGCAGCGTGCGGTACAGCGCGTAAAGCTCCTTGTACACGGCATGCGCTGGCGGATCGGGCGTGAACACCTGCTTCTTCACACCGGTCATCGACTTCTGGGCCTCGGCGTAATCCCTATGCCCGCCCGCCACTACCGCGCCCGCGATGGCGGCGCCGAGCGCGCAGGTCTGCGCTGAGCGCGAGATTTTCATCGGACGACCTGTCACATCAGCATAAATCTGCATCACTGCGGGATTTTTCTCCGCGATGCCGCCGCAATTGATAATCTGTTCGACCTTCACGCCGTATTCTTCAAACCGATTGATGATCGTCAACGCCCCGAACGCCGTCGCCTCGATCAGCGCGCGATAAATTTCCGCCGGCGTCGTGTAGAGCGTCTGCCCAAGCAACAGTCCCGTCAGCCGCTGGTCCACGAGGATGGTGCGATTGCCATTGTTCCAATCGAGCGCCAGAAGTCCCGACTCACCAGATTTCAGCTTTTTGGCGGCAGCCGTGAGCGTTTCGTGGGAACCAGTTTTCTTGCCGCCGGGTTCGATGGTGTTCACAAACCAATTGAAAATGTCGCCGACCGCCGATTGTCCCGCTTCCAACCCGTAGTAGCCTGGTAGGACACTGCCGTTGACGATGCCGCACAGGCCGGGAATATCGGCCAATTTCTGCCCGACCGGTGCCACCATCATGTCGCACGTGCTCGTGCCAATAATTTTCACGAGCGTGCCCGGGGCAATCCCGGCACCCACGCCGCCGAGATGGGCATCGAACGCGCCGACCGCAATCGGAATGCCCGGTCGCAAGCCCGTGCGTTTCGCCCAGTCCGTTGTCAGCCCGCCGACAGCGCGCTCGATGGTGTACGCCTTCGCGCACAACCGCGACCGCAAACCGCCGAGCTGCGGCTGCAGCTCTGAGAGAAACTCAGCGTCGGGATAGCCACCCCAGTCGTCGTTGTACATCGCTTTGTGGCCGGCCGCGCAGATCCCCACCGTCAACGACGCGGGCGCTTCGGTGCCACTCAACACGGCGGGAATCCAATCAGCAATTTCGACCCACATATGTGAGGCGTTGAACACATCCGGCGCCGTATGCAGGCAATGCAGGATTTTACTGAAGAACCATTCGCTCGAGTATATTCCGCCGCACTTCGTCAGATATTCAGGGCGCAACTCCAGCGCGGTCTCGGTAATCTCCGCCGCTTCGAGCACACTGGTGTGATCTTTCCACAACCATGCCATGGCGGCCGGATTTTTTGCGAAGCGCTTGTCAAACGCGAGGGCGCGACCGTTGGCGTCCACCGGCAGGGGCGTGCTCCCCGTCGTGTCCACGCCAATACCGATGACCAGTTCGGGAGAAAAGCCGCGGACAGAACGTCGGGCCTGGGCCAGGGCCTTCTTGATGGTGATTTCCGCGCCCGTCAGGTAATCGGCCGGATGCTGGCGCGCGAGATTGGGGTCGCGCGACAGAATCACTCCGTGTTCCCCGTGAGCGTATTCCCAAACCGCCGTGCCCACCTCGCGGCCATCGCTCACATCCACGATCAAACAGCGGACGGAGTTCGTCCCGTAGTCCAGACCGATGGAGTATTTGGCGGGCACGTGCCGGGTCCGAGTTTACTGTTGGATCATGATCTTCACGCAGTTGTCTTTGTACGCCGCGTTCAGAGCAAACGCCTCCGCCGCTTGCGCCAGCGGGAAGCGGTGCGTGATGAGAGAGCGAACATTCACCTTGCCCGATTCGACGAGACGAATGGCGCGCGGGTAGGTGTGTTTCATGCGACGGCTAAACACGACCGTCAGGCCTTTGCGGCGGGCGGCGGAATGTGAGAACGCACATCGGTCTTCGGATGGAATGCCTACCAATACAACGCGTCCGCCGGGACGAGTCAGCTCGATGGCCTGTTCAATGGCCGCCCCGCCCCACGCGGCTTCAATGGCGACGTCCACTTCCGCGCGTAGAGCCAGCGGACGTGCTCCCAATTTGATCGCGAGTGCCACACGCCACGGCAGAGGGTCCCTGATGAAGACTTCACCGGCACCGGCCAGCTTGACCGCCTGAACCAGCAGCAGTCCAATCGGCCCGGCACCGAGAATGGCCACGCGGTCTCCCAGACGGACCTTGGCGAGATCGGTGGCGTGAACCGCGACGCCCAATGGTTCCAGCATCGCCGCAGCCTCGTCGTCGACAGAATCCGCCACCGGAAAACAGGCGCGCGCGGGCACGATCATGAATTCGCGCAGACTCCCGTCGTCCGGATACAGGCCGCAGAAATGAAGGCGTCGGCAAAGATTGGGATGGCCGCGTTCGCACAAGTCGCAACGGTGACACGGATGGGCGGGATCGACGGCCACGCGCGTGCCCGGACGCAAATCTTCCACGCCACTGCCGACCGCTTCGATTACGCCGGCGAATTCGTGGCCGAGGACGAGCGGCGATTTCAGGACCGTGTCACCGATGCGGGCATCGGCAAATATGTGCAGGTCGCTCCCGCAAATGCCCGTGGCAGTCACGCACAGCAGCACATCGCCGGGGCCGGGATTACCAGGGTGAGAAATGCGTTCGACGCGAATATCGCGCGGCCCGTACAAGCGCGCTGCCAGTATCGGGGGCAAGGATGAGATTGTCTTCGGCAAGGCCGCAGCCGCGACGGCGCGGGACAAGGGTGAAGAAGATCGCGCCGCGGGAGACAGCCCCTTGCTCGTCTTCGCGGATCGGGCCATTGATTTTACAACTGCTTTTGGTTTCATAAACGCCCCAATCCGGGAGCAACGCGATAATACAGTTCGTCGCTGTGAAGTTGTTGCTTGAAACTGCGCAACTCAGTCCGGGCATCGATCACGGCGAGTTCGAGGCCGGCGATTTCGGCGAAGTCTTCCATGTGCTCGGTGGTGACGGCGTAGCTGAAGCCGGTGTGGTGAGCGCCGCCGGCGTAGATCCAAGCGGCGCAAGCGGTTTTGAAGTCGGGGCGGCACTTCCAAAGGGCGCGGGCGACCGGCAGTTTCGGCAGCGGCTTGGGGGGCTTGATCACGTCGACTTCATTGACGATCAGGCGGAAGCGGTTGCCGAGGTCGATCATGGAGGCGTTGATTGCGGGACCGGCAGGCGCGGTGAACACGAGCCGCACGGGGTCTTCCTTGCCGCCAATGCCCAGCGGATGAATCTCGAGAGACGGTTTACTGGCGGCGATGGATTCACAAATCTCCAACATATGCGCCCCAAGGACGAGATGGCCGTCGGGATGAAGATGATAGGTGTAATCTTCCATGAACGACGTGCCACCTTTGAGATCGGCTGCCATGACTTTCATCGCGCGGAGCAGCGCGCACGTCTTCCAGTCCCCTTCCGCGCCGAAACCGTAGCCTTCAGCCATGAGGCGTTGGACGGCGAGGCCGGGTAATTGTCGCAGGCCATGCAGGTCCTCGAAAGTGGTGGTGAATCCTTTGAACCCGCCTGCCTTCAGAAACGCGCGCAAGCCCAGTTCGATCCGCGCACCGTAGCGGAGCGATTCGTGGCGGGTGCCGCTTTTGCGAAGCTCTTTCGCCACGTCGTAACGTTGCTCATACTCATCGCACAGGCGCGTGATGGCACCGTCCCCGACATCGTTGACGGAATTCACGAGATCGCCGACACCGTAGCCGTTGACCGCATAGCCGAGCTTCGCCTCGGCGGCCACCTTGTCGCCTTCGGTGACACCCACCTGGCGCATGTTGTCGCCGAACCGGCAGAACTTCGCGCCCTGCCAATCATGCCAGGCGCGGGCGGCCCGCATCCACGCGCCGACACGGTTCTGAACTTCGATGTCCGACCAGTGGCCAACGACGACCTTGCGATTCAGGCGCAGGCGCGTGTGGAGGAAGCCCGCCTCGCGGTCGCCGTGGGCGGACTGGTTGAGATTCATGAAATCCATGTCGATCTCGCCCCAAGGCAGGTCGCGATTAAACTGCGTATGCAGATGCAGGAAGGGCTTCTTGAGCGCAGTGAGGCCGCCAATCCACATTTTCGACGGCGAAAACGTGTGCATCCAGAGAATCAAGCCCGCGCACTTTGGCGTATGGTTCGCTTCGAGGCAGAGATGGCGGATCGCGTCGGGTGTGGTGAGTACGGGTTGGAAGACGATTTTCAACGGCAGGCGTTTCGTGGTGTTAAGCGCCTCCACGATTTTGCGGGAGTTGGCCGCCACCTGCTTGAGCGCCGCCTCACCGTACAAGTGCTGACTGCCCGTAACGTACCAGATTTCGGTGGGTTCGAGGTTGTTCATATCAATGGCGGCCCCTGGTTCAAATGAACTCGTTGATGATGTTCTCCAACATCTCCTGGCGACCACTGGTGTTGGCGTCGGCTTCGCCTTTTTTAAGCATGTACGCTTCGAGTTCTTCGAGGCCAACCTTGCCCGTCTCGATGTCGCGGCCCACGCCTTTGTCCCATGAGGCGTAACGTTCTTTCACGAATTTGGCAAGGCGTCCGTCCTTGCGAATTGCGGAGGCAATCTTAAGGCCCCGCGCGAACGCGTCCATGCCGCCGATGTGCGAGTGGAACAAGTCCGCTGGTTCGAAGCTCTCGCGACGTACCTTGGCGTCGAAGTTCAGGCCACCTGATTTGAATCCGCCCATGCCAAGGACGACGAGCATGACCTGTGTCGTGAGATACAGGTCGGTCGGGAATTGGTCCGTGTCCCAGCCGAGCAACTCGTCCCCCCGGTTGGCGTCAATCGAGCCCAGCCGGCCAGCCGCGGCAGCGACGGTGAGTTCGTGCAGCATCGAATGGCCCGCGAGCGTGGCGTGGTTGGTCTCGATGTTGAGCTGAAAATGATCGAAGAGATCAAATTCGCGCAGGAAATTCAGGCAGGCCGCCGCATCGGAGTCGTATTGATGTTTCGTCGGCTCCTTCGGTTTCGGTTCGATGAAAAACTGGCCTTTGAAGCCGATGGCTTTTTTGTAGTCCACCACCATGTGCAGGAATTTTGCGAGATGTTCCTGTTCACGCTTGAGGTCGGTGTTAAGCAGCGTCGAATAGCCTTCGCGTCCGCCCCAGAAGACGTAGCCCGCGCCGCCGAGTTCGTGAGCAACTTCGAGCGCTTTCTTCACCTGCGCCGCGGCGAAGGCGAACACGTCGGCGTTGCAACTCGTGGACGCGCCGTGAACGTACCGCTGATTGGAAAAGAGGTTGGCTGTGCCCCAGAGCAGCTTGACGCCCGTGCGCTGTTGCTCCTCTTGCAAGACTTTCACGACCGCGTCGAGGTTCTTGTTGGTCTCGCGCAAGTCCCGGCCTTCGGGCGCGACATCGCGGTCGTGAAAACAATAAAACGGCGCGCCGAGTTTTTCCATGAACTCGAACGCCACCCGCACCCGGCGTTGCGCGTTGGCGACGGAATTCGATCCGTCATCCCACGGGCGGAGCGCGGTGCCGGCACCGAACGGGTCGCTCAACGGGTTGCGAAACGTGTGCCAATAACAGACGGAAAAACGAAGGTGATCGCGCATCGACAGGCCATCCAGCTTCGCCGCGGCATCGTAATGCTTGAACGCGAACGAGTTCTTCGACTTCGGGCCTTCAAACTTGATGGCCGGGATGTCAGGGAAGGTTTGTGTCGCCATGATGATCTGTGCCCGCTTCCAAAAGTTGGTACTTCTCGCAACAGCGCGACATTCTTTCTGCCATGCCCGACGACACAGGGCAACAGGTTTTTTGTCGCCAGAAGCAACTGCCTAGCGGCACAGCCAATGATGATTGGCCCTGCTGCCATTATTTCCTTGAGGGAAAGCGGGACAAGTCAGAGAGTGCAATCATTGAGCATCGCGTCGCGATGAGCACGATACACAACCCCGTACTGCGCGGATGTTATCCGGACCCGTCGTTTCTTCGGGTCGGCGAGGACTATTACATCGCGAACAGCACTTTCGAATGGTTCCCCGGCGTGCCGATTCATCACTCCAAAGACCTTCTCCATTGGCGATTGATCGGACACGCTCTTACCCGTCGTTCCCAGCTTGATCTGGCAGGCGTGGGCGATTCCGCGGGAATTTGGGCGCCGTCGCTCAGCCACCACGATGGAATGTTCTGGCTGATTTACACGATCGTGCGGACGCGCGTGGGGAATTTCAAGGACGTTCACAATTATCTTGTCACCACGCCCGCGATCCTCGGTCCATGGTCGGAACCGATCTACCTCAACTCCAGCGGCTTCGATCCGTCGTTATTTCACGATGATGACGGACGAAAATGGCTGGTCAACGTGCAGTGGGACTTCCGCAAAGACCATCCACGGTTCCAAGGGATCGTTCTGCAGGAGTACGATCACGCCGCCCGCAAATTGTCCGGGCCCGTCCGCACGATTCTGCAACGGAAGGAGTTAATCGAAGGCCCCAACCTGTACAAGGTCAACGGGTACTACCATCTCATGCTGGCAGAAGGCGGGACGGGCTGGAACCACGGCGTTTCCATGGCCCGGGCCCGCACGATCACCGGCCCTTATGAATTGGATCCCCAAGGATCCATCCTGACGGCGCGCGATGACGCGTCGATCGAATTGCAGAAGGCCGGGCACGGGGAATTGGTTCAAACACCCTCGGGCGAATGGTATCTAGCCCACCTGTGCAGCCGACCGGTTGGCAAGGAACGGCGATGCATGCTCGGACGCGAGACTGCCATTCAGCAAGTGGCGTGGTCGGACGCCGGCTGGCTGCGCCTGACAACTCATGGGACCCGACCCCAGATCGAAGTCCCGGCGCCGCACGGCGTGGCCCCGCATCCGTGGCCCGTTGAGACGGAGCGCGATGATTTTGATTCGCCGGAATTCAGCCCGCAATGGAGTTCTCTTCGCGTTCCGGCAGACGGAAACTGGTTGACGCTCACCGAACGCCCCGGCTGGCTGCGGTTGCGTGGCCGGGAGAGTCAGCACTCGATTTTCGAACAGAGTTTGGTTGCCAAACGCTTGCAAAGTTTCCGCTGCGTGGCCGAAACCTGTATCGAATTTGAGCCGCACCATTTCACACAAATGGCCGGTCTGATCTGCTGGTATGACACCAAGACCCACTACTACCTGCGAATCACGCATGATGAAACGCACGGGAAAATCCTGGGCATTACCCTGACAGACGACGGCAAGTATGACGAGTTGACGGACAGCCAGATCGCGATTCCGGAATGGAAACGCTGTTGCCTGCGCGCGGCCATCGATCAGGAACGGCTACAGTTTTTTGCGTCCGCGGACGGGCGGCAATGGCAGTCCATTGGCCCCGTTCTCGATGCCACGAAGCTTTCGGACGATTACGGCCAGGGCTTTCATTTCACAGGAGCCTTCGTCGGATTGTGCGTGCAAGACCTGCGGGGTACGCGGACTGCGGCGGATTTCGATTACTTCGAGATGAAACCTCACGCTTGAGGGGAGGGACCGATTCGTCCTTTCCGGCTTGAGTTTACGCCTTGGTTTTGGTCTGCTTCGCGTAGGGCGAGCCGTAAGGAATGAAGGGTGCGGGCGGGAGCTGCGCGATCCGGGTCAATAGGGAGCGTGATTCTCGTTTTCCGCACAGTACCAGGCAGAGGTGTGTCTGCGTGATCCCCAGATGCTTGGCCGCACGCCGTTGCGACCAACCGAGTTGAATCATGCGCGTCCGTGCGTGATTACGAGTAATCACCGCCCTTGTGTATCTATACTCCGATGCACAGTCAATCATAAATATCCCCATACAGATAACTACTAATGGATTCTTTCTCCGATCAATTGCGGAAACTCATGTCCGCAAGGCGCTGGAACCAGGTGAAGGCGGCCAGCGAACTTGGCCTGACCCAGTCGCAGATCAGCGATTATCTCAGCGGAAAGAGCGAGCCATATCTGAGCACGGCCATCGCGGTCGCGAAAAAACTGGGTGTCTCGCTGGATGAATTGTGCGGAATCGGGACCGCCCGGTTTGTGGTCGCCGAGGAAGGGGCGTTGTATCACACGGAGCCGTATCATCAGTGGGTGGAGATGCTCAAGCGCCGCTGGCGGCGGAAAGGCGCCACCCGCACCGAGATGGAACTGGCCATTCGCATCCTCTTCCCCGACGATGCCGGCAAGATGATCGAGTGGTTGAACAGACCCTGAGCCTGTGCTCACCCTGTACCATGTAAATAACCCGGGGCCCTTATCGTGTTCGGGTGGCCGACGAAGGCCGGCGGAATCTGTTATTGACCAGTACGTCGATCGACTGGAAGCGCGACAGCGCGGTCTCGACGATCCTGGCGGCTGTTGCGGGCTTACCGATGTCGCCGTCCACCTCGGTGGATTGGGTTATCTTTCGGGAATTGGCAACGACATTGAAACCCCGCTCGACAAACTTTTTCACGATTCCCGCACCGATCCCCTGCGAAGCTCCGGTCCCGATGGCTGTCTTCCGCGGGCTGCTCATGGTTGCTTACCTCAACAACGTATTGTCATCTGGAAACCATTCGCTGGTCGAGCGGATCGAAATCCGCGTCCAGCACGAGCGGGGCCGCTTGCTTTGCGCGATGGCTTCTGAGATACTGAGCACACTGGGTAATGCATCGTGAGGGGCTGTCGATGCCGGAAAAAATGCTGCGCGTTATGCGGTGTCGCATGGCTGTGCTGGGTTATGCCGTTTGTGGTTGCCTGCCAACTGGCACCGCCTGCGGCGGCAGTCAATGTTCTTACCCAGCATAACGACAGCTTCCGCACGGGCGCCAACCTCAGCGAGTTTGTGCTGACGACCTCCAACGTCAACACGGGCCAATTTGGTAAACTCTATTCGCGACGGTTGGACGGCCAAATCTATGCGCAGCCGCTTTACGTTCATGGCCTGACCATTTCCAACAAGACGCGCAATGTCATCTACGTCGGCACCGAACACAACAGCGTCTACGCCTTCGATGCCGACGATGCCGCGGCGTCCAACGCGTTGTGGCAAATCAATCTCGGGCCGACGGTACCCAGCACGGACCTCAACAATTGCGGGGACCTCGTCCCCGAAGTTGGCATCACCGCCACCCCCGTCATTGACCTTGCGGGCGGAACGATCTACGTGGCAGCCAAGACCAAGGAGAGCGGAAACTATTTTCACAAGCTTCATGCGTTGGATTTGCTTACGGGCCAGGAAAAGTTTGGCGGACCTGCGGTGGTGCAGGGTTTTGTCCTCGGCTCGGGGGACGGCAGCGGCGGCGGCACGAACACGTTTAACGCCCTGCACGCACACAATCGACCCGGCCTGCTGTTGCTGAGCAACGTTGTCTATCTCTGCTACGCGGGGCATTGCGATTGGCCGCCGTACCACGGGTGGGTTTTTGGCTACAACTCCACCAACCTTCAGCGGACCTGCATCTTCAACTCGACTCCGGATGGGAGCGATGGCGGAATCTGGCTCTCCGGCATGGGGCCGGCCACCGACGAGAATGGGGACATCTACCTGGCAACGGGCAACGGAACCTTCGACAAGGACACAGGCGGGCGTGATCTTGGCGACTCCTGCCTCAAGCTCACGCCATCGAACGGTACGGTCAACGTCACCAGTTGGTTCGCGCCGCACGATCAGGCAACGCTCAACGCGCAAGACCTCGATCTCGGTTCGGGAGGCCCGCTGCTGCCGCCGAGCACCAACTTGTTCGTCGACATCGGCAAGTCGGGAACCATCTACCTGCTCGACCGCAGCAAACTCGGCGGGTTCGTCAACTACAGCAACGACACGAACATCGTCCAGGAGTTCCAAGCGCTGACCAACAAGCAGATTGCCGGGCAAAGCCCTGTGTATTGGAACGGGCCGACGAACCAGTTTATCTTTACGTGGTGCGGTTTCCGGGTCCTCAATGCCTACAACTTTACCGGGGCCAACATCCAAACCAACCCGCTGGCCGCGACCACCGTGGCGCAAGGCAAATCCCCCGGCGGCGTGTCCCTCTCCGCCAACGGCAGTCTCGCGAGCAGCGCCATTGTTTGGGGCACACACGACGGCAACGGCGGCACACTGCGCGCGTATGAAGCGGCGAACGTCACGCAGGAACTCTGGGACAGCCAGCAGAACGCCGCGCGTGATGCCTTGGGTAGCTACGTGAAATTCTGCGCGCCGACCATCGCCAACGGCAAGGTCTACGTGTCAACCGGCGCCAGCAACCTCGTCGTGTACGGCCTGCTGACGCCACCGTATCAACTCTGGCAGCAGGCCAATTTCAGTCCGGCAGAACTCGCCGATCCCACCATCAGCGGCGACACGGCTGATCCCGATGGCGACGGCATTCCCAATCTTGCGGAATATGCGTTCAACACGAACCCGAAGATTGCAAACACGAGTGGGTTGCCTGTGATGAGCACGGTGAATGTAGGCGGGTTGGACTATCTCACGCTTTCCTATGAACAAGTGCTTTTCAACACTGACATTACCTGCACCGTACAAGTCTCAGGCGATTTGATGACGTGGAACTCCGGGCCCGGCTTTACTGTCCTGGTTTCTGACGTAGATCACGGCGATGGGACGGAAGCCATTACGGCGCGCGACACCATACCCATGTCCTCCTCCACGGAACGGTTTATTCGCGTTCACATCAGCCGACCGTAACGCGCCTTTCTGTGCTACCGTCTTGTGTTTTGCGGTCAGATGGATCGCGCACCAAGACTTCGAAAACCTCTAATGACAAGGACCTTTGTCGCAATCTGGCACGGAGAGTCGCAAATGAGAATTGGCTGCCTCGCCAGGACTCGAAACTAGATGCTTTTCAATACCGGCTTGATTGAACCTGAGTCATGTTCACAACCGGGCCCACTAGAAAACGTCGCAGGTTGGCATGGCTGAGGAGCAAACAGCGGGGAACGGTTCTCTTTTCTCCATGGGGTGAATGCCCCATAGGAACCGTGCAATGGTGTGTTATTTTAACATCATGAATATATTATTACTCATAGTGGTTCTGCTTCTCCTATTCGGCGGCGGCGGATTTTACTTTGGTGGTCCTGTCGTCGGCGGCAGCGGGCTTGGCCTGATTCTGCTGGTATGCCTTGTCATCTATTTCGCAGGCGGATTCCGCGGTTCGAGAAGCTGACAGGATATTGCTTCGCCAACCTAGAACTGTTCCGTCAAAGACTTCCCTACACGGAGGCAACGATTGGGGTTACCTCGGGGGCGGCGCTGGATTGCTGGTAGCGGATCCAAGGTTTTCCAGCACACTGGCACCGCGCTAATTGTTCATGCATGCTACTCAATATGATCCGGCCCGTTGCGTCATTGCCATGGCGGCCTCGGTCGGCGGCCTGAAGGCTTTATCCGTCATTCTTGGCGACTTGCCGGTGGACTTCCCGGCCGCTATTGCTATCGTGATGCACCTTGCTCCCGAACATAAGAGTATTCTCGCCGAGATTTTAAATAGTCGCACCCATTTGGCGGTCAACCAGGCACATACGGGCGACGTGTTAAGTCGCGGGAGCGTTTTTGTCGCCCCGCCCAATCACCACCTGTCTGTGGTCGAAGGTGGACGACTTAAACTTTCCTCATCCGCTGCGGAAAAATTTCATTTTGCTCGTCCGTCCGCCGAACCGCTGTTTGCTTCGGTGGCAGAAATATACAAAGGGCGCGCCATTGCCGTGGTGCTCACCGGTGGCGACGGTGACGGCTCATTCGGGGTGCAGATCATCAAGGAGCGGGGCGGCACAGTCATCGCGCAAGACCGACCCACGTCGCAAGATTTCAGTATGCCGGAGACTTCCATCAAGACCGGTGACGTTGATTTTATCCTGCCTTTGAACGCAATCGCCCCCAAGTTAATCGAGCTGGTTGGTGCGGGCAGAGGATAAAAAATGGCCGGACGACCGCTGACAGGAAAGCACACTCGCAAGCCATTAAAAAACTTGTGATGACGCACTGTTCAACCGGAACCAAAGATGCGATGATTACGCGCAGGAAATAAGCGCATGGAAAAAAAGTCTTCATCGTCGCGCCGACAAAAAAAGCCCGTTCCAACTATTCGCCCAGAAACGTCCTCCTCGCCCGCGAGCGCGACGTTTCCCATCGTCGGCATCGGTGCCTCCGCCGGGGGACTCGAAGCCTTGGATCAGTTCTTGGGGCGAGTGCCGACAGGCAGCGGC
>Ga0302325_10001289_pt1 | contig 64673 bp, 56 predicted proteins | sample Palsa_T0_2_FD_201948 | JGI IMG/M metagenome (GOLD analysis project Ga0302325, IMG submission 201948) | Peat permafrost microbial communities from Stordalen Mire near Abisko, Sweden - Palsa_T0_2 | ecosystem: Environmental > Terrestrial > Soil > Palsa > Peat permafrost | place: Sweden: Abisko...
GAGGTCGTCCGCATTGCGAAGTAGGTGAAGTTCCTTAAACCCTGCTTTCTCACGGGCTGAAGCATGGGTGTCGTAAGAGACTTTCCATTTCTGAAAATCACTCACTTTGTGGCGGATGAGGACATGATGCATCAGTGAGTATTCTCTTAGGAAATAAATGTCGGGACGATCCACAACTCCGGCTTTCTGCATCGCTTCCTTCAAGTCCGTGGAAGCGACGAACTCCCGCGCCTTCTGAACATCCGGCACCTCGAACATCATGACCACTTCATTGAGGTCGTCCGCATTGCGAAGTAGGTGAAGTTCCTTAAACCCTGCTTTCTCACGGGCTGAAGCATGGGTGTCGTAAGAGACTTTCCATTTCTGAAAATCACTCACTTTGTGGCGGATGAGGACATGCATCAGTGAGTATTCTGAACGCCCCAGTTGCACGGTCAAGCCCACATCCAAGAGGGCGTCTAAAGATAAGCCACCGGAGCCGGCGCGCTTTCCGGCGGGGCTATTGCGAACAAGAAGTCCGAGACTGGTGGGGTGGATGGAGTGAAGCCGGGCGCAATGAGGTGGCGGGCCTGGAGGAACGAAGTGACGCCAGCCAATCGACCTTATTCTGAGGCAGGCCCAGCACCGTGGTGAACGGGTTGGAGATCGGCCGGTGAAAATATCGGGAGGCACGAAGCAACCAGGATCATCTGGTTCCCGATACTCAGGTATCAATTCAACCACACAACTATGAAAACCCTCCTCATTCTCGTCGCCGTCGTGCTCGGGCTCGGCTTCTCTGCTCAAGGCCAGACTGTCATCCCCTCGGGAACAACATCAACGTCAACAACCACGACGACGACTGCAACCGCTTCGCATCATCGCCACCACCATCATCATCATCATTCTCAGCAGCCGCAGGTGCAGCAGTCGACGCAATTACGGTGACGGGCGGGAAGTGATGCCAATGAATCGGCAGTGGTAAATAGCTGGCATCCATCCGGCGTCTGAAAGTTTAGACGCCCTCTTAGGAGGCAGCCGTGAGAATCTGCCAAAATCCGGCAATAAGCCGGGTGGAATTCCTTAACTGCCGACACTTTCATTCTCGACTTTGACCTTTCCAAAAACCGCAAGAGTCAGAGGACGGTGGTGAGCAGCCTCGTTCCCACGAGCGCTGTTCCTGCGGTTTCGCGCTGTTCGTGGGTGAGCCGTTTAGCGATGAGCAGCGTAATCCCTGCACCAGCCAACGGGCCAGGTTTGCGAATATCGGGCGATTAACCAAACCACCGACAGTCGGCTCTTCGATCTTAATATATGCGCTACGAATGCAAACTGGATGAAGGAAAGCACCTTGAAATCAGCAACGACGGCGACCAGACCATCGTGAGTTTCAGTAGCCGGGACCCTGGACAACGACAAAGTCAGGGACATGGATTTACCACGGGCCAGTGGGCTAAAGACCCGGCGGCCTTTCGTATCGGAGGAAATGTCATTATCCGGATCGACACGAACGAGGGTGCTCGGTTTTTAAAGGTGGAAGGGAATCGGACAACGGACCTGGATAGTGAGCCTGCTCTGGAGAACGCCGAAAAGATCGAGTTAAACGAATCTTCAAAATCCGATGGCTGGAGATCCATGAAGCCAATGGAACCGATGAAGCCAATGGAGCCCATGAAGCCGATGGAACCGATGAAGCCCATGCGTACGATGGAGTGAGATGAAGCGGCTTCAGGGGGATTTGGCAATTTTAAAAAGGCTCAAGCGCGACTGTGCTGAGTGGTCGTTCACCGGTAGCAGGATTGATATCTAAAGACGGATTTCCGGCTTCACTGCCCCATGACCAGGAACTCGTCGGTTGCACTTGATCGCTGGCGGAGGAGGGCCGCCGTACCTGTCGTGCTCCGGTCCTGGGCCGTCACCGTCTTCGCCCGCTCCGAGCGAAACAGCGCAACATCGGTGTTCTCACCGGAGCGCACCTCGATCGCCCAGCCGCCGGTCGCCTCCAGCACCCGAAACGCGAGTGCGCTGGCGCTGGCATTCTTGCCGCGCGGCTGCATGGCCGCAAGGAAGGTGGCGCGGGCTTCGGGCGCCGGTGTCCGCCATTGAATGAACCGGAGACGCTGCGCAGCCTCGGCCGATGGGGACTGCTTCTCGACGACTGCATCATCCACCGGGAAAAGCAGGTGAACGTCCAGCGCGGCTTTGCTGCCATTGATCACCAGGTCCCGACCATTGCGAATGAACGGTTCGCGCGGATGCAATTGCCATGCAAAGGTCAGGTTTTGCTCGGCGGCTTCGAGTTCGTCAAAGGTCAGCAGGTAAGGCGGCATTCCCCCGCGCCCTTTACGAACAGGATGTGCCGCACCCACAGGCCGGGTCGCGACGAGGAGAAGGCGCGATGCGCCTCGCCGCAGACGTAGTCCAGCGCATCGTCGAACGTCACCACTCGCAGGTTGCCATTCTTAGTGATGTCCGGCCCGCTGAGCCATTGCTTGCCGTACTCCCGCCCTTTCATCGGCGGGTTCTCGCCAAACTGCACCCCCGCCTTGATCGGAATGCGCCCTGTCTCGACGTACGTCTCCTCGTCACCGACTTGGTCCGGATCGGAGAGCACCACATTCTGCGCGGGCGCGCCGTGATACCAACCGAGTAAATCCCACGTGACTTCCGCCGGTTCCGCCGGTTTTCGCCGTGCCTCGATCAGCCGTGGCAAAAGCCATTCGCCGCCTGCGCGCAGCCGAAAGCCATTTTCATCGCCTTGGTCCTTCGGAATCTCCGGACCGCACCGGAAGGAAATGAGTATCTCGTCATTCGCCCAGCCCGAGCACAACTTCACCATGCCCGAGTAGGGAAAATAGACGGAACCCGCTGGATCCTTCGGTGGGGCTGCCTGGATGGCCGGATCGTAAAACAGATACGCCATGACTTCGTCCATATAGGTGAAGGCCGCATCGCGGGTGCCGATCCATTGCGCGAGCGGATCTTTTAAGCGGCCGGCCAGCGCCAGCCATGACGCGCAATACCAACTGTTCCCAAATCGCTGTTCGAGGCCGTAGAGGAAGAAACGCGGCAGCCCGCGAAAACGCTCCACCAGTTGCGGATCATTGAAAAGATCCTCACCGCCCATCCGCTGGAGCGCGACCGCGAATGGTGTCGGATCCTCAAAGCTGGTCTTGAAATGGTCCCACGCATCGGCGTGTTCGCCGTCGGGCGCGAAGGCCGACGGATAAAGCCGGTCCCGCTGGAGTTGGATTTCCGTGTCGAGCCATTGCTTCGCCTCCGGCACTTCGTAGAGCAACGCCAGCGGCGTGAGGGAAAAGAGCCCGTGCGTCCGCCGCGGGTGATTTCCTTCCATATAGCCACGGGCCATTTGCGGCTCGGTTCGGGCGAGAATGCTTTTGGCTTGGGCGACCATCGGCCCGGCGATGCGTGTCAACGCCTCCTGCACCTGATGCCGTCCCTCATCGTCGAGCACTTCCCAGAGCCAATCGTAACCCAGCGCCAGGGCATAGGCGAAATGGCCGGCATCGAAATCGGCCTCCTTCCCTTTCGTGGCAAACTTCTTCCACGATGCGAGTGTCAGCAGCCACTTGCGGCCCGCCTCGGCGTAACGTTGTTCGCCGGTGACCTGATAGGCAAAACCCAGTGTCGGAATCACTTCAGCCATCAAATAGGCATCCGTCCCAAACTGGTTGCGGTCGTACTCGCGAAGATAGGCCGGATTGAACGAACCATCCGAGAGAAACTCCGGGATATTGTCGTTGATAGTCGCTGGCGGAGGAATCGGGCGCGCCAGGCAATCCTCGGCGTGGGTCTTCAGCCGTTTTGAGAGACCAAGAAAAGGTTCCGACTTCGCCCGGTCGCGCAAGGCCGGGCGAGTTTCGGCGGTGAAGAAAAGATAGGGATGTTGCTGTGGCTTGGCGGCCATTTCCGCAGCCGAGGGGCGATTCTCGCGAAGCGGAGGCAATGGATCGGCGGGTGGGCCGGAACTCAGATTGCGCAGCACACGTTCGCGGACCGCCGTACCTGGTTTCACATCGTCCGCGCAGCACTCGGGTATAAGACCGAGGCAGACGAGAAGTGCGGCGTTCAGGATGTGGAGGGAGTACTTGCCGTTCATGGGTGGTTCCATGGAAACCGGGATTTCCCATCTGGCTTCATGTTCAAGGTGGGAGGGTGATTCCCTCCGATTGTCCCCCCGGCCAGCGGATTGGCAATGTCTTTCGTGGCCTGTAACGCATTTGATGAAGCCGGCTCTTTTCCCGCGCCAAAAGACGGCTGGGAGTGGCCGCAGGCCCGATTTCTGGGCATACGACCATGTGCACACGCCTTCTCCGCGCCGCTTTTTTCTTCTTCCTCTGTGCGATGGTCGCCAGCGCCTCCAGGCCGGCAAAAACCGATCACCGGCAGATCGAGGAAAATACCCGAATCCAGATCTTTCTCGATAACGCGAACTTCGGGCCGGGAAAAATTGACGGGCGGCAGGGAGAGTTTACGCGAAAAGCCGTTGCCCTATTCAAACAATCGAAAGGATTGGCGGACGCCACTCCGTCCAATCCCAACGCCCCGATCGACACGACTGGCCTCGAACTTTCCGGGATTGAACCCGTATTTACCAGCTACACGGTCACGGCCGATGATGCGGCAAATGTCGGTAAATTGCCGAGTGGCCCGGTGGCGGAAGCGAAAGTGAAACGTCTGCCGTATGCCACCCTGGCCGAAGCCGTGGCGGAGAAATTCCACTGCGATCTCAAATTTTTGAAGGAGTTGAATCCGAAAGGGACGGAGAAGCTCAAAGTGGGTGATCAACTCACCGTCCCCAACGTGAAACCGTTCGAACTGAGTGCCGTAAAGGCGCTTCAGACCGGTTCCGAAGCACCCGCTTTGATCGCGAATGAATTGGGCGAGGAGCAGGCATCAGCAACCAACGGCTCCGCGGACAATTCCGCGGCGCCGAATGAGCCAGGCATTTCTCTTCACGTCAGCGTGAAGGAAGAAATGCTCGAAGTGCATGCCAATGGGAAAGTCGTGGCGGTGTTTCCGGTCACGGTCGGTTCGCTGCAGACGGCTTCCCCCGTCGGACAGTGGAAGGTCCAGGCCATCGCCAGGTTGCCCAATTTCCGTTACGACACGAAGATGTTAAAGGAGGGCGAGCGTAGTTCGAACTTTCATCTGCTTCCGCCGGGTCCCAAAAACCCCGTGGGGGTGGTTTGGATCGCGCTCAACAAAAAGGGAATCGGCATCCACGGCACCGATGATCCGGATTCCATCGGGCGGAATGCCAGTCACGGCTGCATTCGGCTGGCCAACTGGGACATCGTCAAGCTGGCCGAGATGGTCAAGCCGGGCGTTGTCGTAACCGTCGAATAATCCGCTTGCAAGCTATCGCGGTCAACCCAATAAAGACAATACTCATATGTTTCGTATCACAATTCTAGCCTCGGTTCTCTCCGCATTCCTCATGGTGATCGTGCCAGAGGCATCGCAAGCTCAAGTTTCGGTTTCCGTGGATGTCGGCATACCTCTGCCTCCTCCAGTCGACGTGGCGCCGCCACCCATCCCCATTTATATCGTGCCGGACCCGCCCTTGCCGGGAGTGATCTGGGCGCCGGGATATTGGCATGCCAGTGAGTTTGGTTACTATTGGGTTCCGGGCACATGGGTGCAGCCTCCGGCGGTAGGTTTGTTATGGACTCCGGGCTATTGGGGTTGGAATGGGAGCGCCTTTGTCTATAATGAAGGCTATTGGGGTCCACATATCGGCTTTTACGGCGGCATTAATTATGGCGGTGGTTATGGCGGCTCGGGCTTTAACGGCGGTGCCTGGCAGAATGGCGCATATGTTGTTAATCGTTCGGTCACGAACGTCACCAATATCACGAATGTCACGAACGTGACGACCACCACGAGCAATGCCAGCTTTAACGGCGGACCGGGGGGTACCGCCGCTACGCCCACACCGGCGCAACAAGCTGCCGCCCAGGAAACCCACCTGCCGCCCACCACCGCCCAGGTCACGAACATCAAAGCGGCCAGCAGCAATCCGCAATTGCGCGCATCAGCGAATGGCGGAAAGCCCCTCGTCGCGGCGACCACCACCCCAGGAGTATTTACGGGCAAAGGCGTGGTGGCTGCGAAGGCCGCAGGAGCTGGTAACCCCGTAGCGGAGCAGCATAATAAGGCTGCCGGCAAGAATCCGTCCCTTGCCAGGGATCCTGCGCTTCCCAAAGCTCAGGCAACGCCGTTTGCTCCGAAACCTCAGACAGCGTCCGCTCTCAAAGCTGAGGTAACTCCCAATCCCAAAGCTCAGACAATTTCCGGTCCCAAGGCTCAGACAGGTTCCACCCCTAAAGCTCAGTCAACCTTCGCGCCCAAACCTGAGGCAAGGTTCACTCCCAAACCTCAGGCACAGGTGACTACCGCGCCCAAAGGTCACGAAAAGGCCACTCCCAAGCCTTAGACGCCCTCTTAGTTGGAACGATGCAGAAGGATTGGGGAAGCGCACGCTCCCCGGTCCCGCAATTGCGGGAGCGCCCTCGGGAAAAAAAGCGCTACAAATTCGTTCTTCACCAAATGGTGAGTCACCTCGGTTCCCGACACGTGCCCGGCGGGGGCGCCGGGCACAGCGTGCGAGGGGCATGGGGCCACGACATCCTTTACACATTTGTGGCCATGACATCCTTTACACATTCAAAGCAACGGAGATTTTTTGGGTGGGGTTTTAGGCCGCTTCTCGGGCTGGCAGAATTGCGCGGCGCGCAGGCTGCCGCTGCCGTCGCTGCGGTGCAAAGTGCCGATGAGCAGCGCCTCGAGGTAAACGTTCCAGGAGTCCTGGTCGAGGGGTTGGAGGCCGATCCTTTGGCGAACAAAGGCACGTCCGATGAAGCGGAGGATGCCCTCCAGCTTGATCCATCCATTGGAACCGGGATTATCCACTTGACGCGCGGGAGGGAGGGGGTGTAGAGCGTGGAGGATGCCGCGAAATTTCTCCGAAATCATGCCACCACCTCGAAGAGAGCCTGACAGGGTTCTATTTCAGACATGCATATATTGGGGAACCGCCATGCTACTGACATTGGCAGACAGTCAGCTTTGGCCGTGGGCGATAGATAATGGATGGAACTTTTTGGTGTTTTCAATTGGTTCGTTGGCATTTTTCGGAATGCTCTACGCATTCGTTAACCACTTTTCGTTGTTTTACAAGAAACCTAACGAAGGCTCCGAAAACACTATTTCCATCTCAACCGAAAGGCAGTCCGGCGGAATTACGGCACACACCGTGATTATGCATGGGGATTCTCGAACGCCAGCACCGGCACGCCCTTACTTCACATTTCCTAAGCCGCCAAGATTCGATACGATAGGGGTGGAAAACGAGCTAAGATTGATCGTTCCACTTAAGAATTCAGGCGATGGCGTAGCGGTTGAATTCAAATCGTTAATTCTTATGCAAGAGAGCGATTCCAATGTTGTCTCATTCAAATTTCCTAATAGTGTAGTAAATGATATTCCGCCCGGTGAATCTCTGTTCCTTAAGACACACAGTTGGGTTTTTAATACTACGGAAATGCCGCCCTGGTATTTCTTAATCCAGCTAACTTACCGAGACTCCATTTCAAAAACATTATATACAGACCAATTGTTTTATTTAAAATGGCAAGGATATAGCGGCGGTTGCTGTCATTACCTCCAACTCGATCATGCTTCGGAGGAGCAAAAAGCGAGAATTAAAGAAGCCTCGACTGGTGCTCTTTCGGAGTTTCTTTTAGGCGTCACGCCGCCTTAACCAAGTCCCGATAAGGGAGTGCTGCCGCTCTCACAAGCTTCGTAAGAGTATCCCGAAAAATAAATTCATTGCTCCGATTATTAAACCGATGCTCAAGCTCATCCAAATAGGCGTCCAGATGCTTCATGCTGACCTTGTGGTAAGCACCAATGATGCTGCGCTTGAGCAGGCTCCAGACGCTCTCGATGCCGTTCGTGTGGACGTTCCCATGCACCCATTCCTCCGCGCCGTGGTTGACCGTCTCGTGCCGCGTGTCCTCATCGGCAATGCCGTTGTAGGCCGGAAGCTCGTCCGTGTAGATCGCTTCCGTGTCGGGCGCGGTGTTCTCGGCGATAAACTTGTGGAGGGTCTTGCGGTCGGCGTGCTCAATGACCTGCAACCGAATCTTGCCCCCGCGTTGGACGGCTCCGATGGCGATGGCCTTGTTACCTTTGAATCCCCGGCCCATGCCCGGCATCTTGCCGCCGACCCAAGTCTCGTCCACTTCCACAATGCCCCGCAGAAGCTCGCAATTGGCGCCCCTGACGGCGGAACGGATGCGGTGGCAGAGATACCATGCGGTCTTGTAGGCCACGCCCAGCATGCGCTTCAATTGCAAGGCGCTGACACCCTTTTTGCTCTCCGTCATGAGGTAGATCGCGAGAAACCATTTCGAGAGCGGCAAATGGCTGTCGTGGAAGATCGTGCCGGAAGTCGCGGAAAACTGGTAATGGCACTTACTGCAATCAAACTGCGCACGCTCCTCGACATGGTTTATGATCTTGCACTGGCAGCGCGGGCATTCAATCCCTTCCGGCCAGCGAAGTTGAACAATGCGAGCGCTGCACACAGCGTCATCGCTGAACTGCTGAATAACCTTCACCAAGTTCATGTCCGTTTTGACAGCGGGCTTGGCTTTGCGGGGTTTGCGGATTCGAGGATTCATATATGAAGAAGAAATCAAAGAAGGCTCACGAGATGACGGACGAGGAATTGCTCCGTTCCCTCTTCCCGAAGAAAGTCCGCGATGCGCTCAAAAAGCTGGCGCACGCGGCTCGAAAAAAGAGCAAGAAGAAGTCCTAACATGCCTCCACAATACCACCTCTCATCCGCGTGTCAAGTAGATAATCCCGATTTATATCCGGTGGGCGCGCTGATCGCAAACTGGCGGCAGAGAGCCCGAAAGTTGACCTCTGGCAGGACGGCGAGGGCCACGAAAGCGAGACGTTGTCGTTGGGCGGAAGTTTTCCAAGGCATCTGCCCAGCCAACCAGAAAACCAGCGCCGGGAGGCAGCCAGAGGGCCGACTCCCACCGCGGCCCGATTCTGACCCCGTTCGTTCGTTCGCTTTTCCGCTACGCTCCAAAGCTCACTCGCGCACGGGGTCAGAATCGGCCACCCACAACCCTCTCTCTATGCTATTTGAAACCTCATTTTCAGCACATCCTCCAGACACCATGTGTAAAGGATGTCGTGGCCACAATGTGTAAAGGATGTGGTGGCCACGTGCCAGGGCGCGCGCGCTCCCCGGAATGCCGCTGCCAAACGAATCGTTATGGCGGAAATCTTTGTGCTCAGTCGGCGAGACCGTATCGGTGCGGGTGCAGGCCAACGTCTGAAAGCAGACGACCATAGACATGAAATGGCCGGCCGGGCATCATCATTTCCGGTACGCCGCGAAGGCCGCCAGCAAACACCCAAACATCCAAATTCCTGTAAAAACTGCCCGAACGGAACAGCATGCCCAAGACCGACTCAACCATCCTCGCCTTCATGCTTGCCGGATTGCTCGCGTTGATCGTCCCGGCCAGAGCTCAGCCGGAAGCCGACCACAAACTCCTGCTGCTGGCGCGTGAGCATTTCAGCAAGGACGAAGGCGCACCCCTTGCGAGCGATGCTGAGGATTTCTTCCAGGCGGTCGAAAGAGGCCAGACCTACCGCAACCCGGCGAACAAAGGCAATGATGTTGCGGATGCCACGTCGCCTGCCGTTAAAGCAAATTACATTGTCTGGTTATGCACTGATCCTGATGCATCGAAGCTCGTGACTTTTCACGGCATCCGGATACAGCAAGCGCGAATCGCCGGCAAAATAGATATGAATGGGGCGCAAATTCCGTTTCGGTTGGAGTTTTCCAAATGTTTTTTTGACGATGACGTGTCCCTGGTCGGGGCGCACCTTCAGGAACTGCAGCTTGGCGGATGTCACATTCAGGCGTTATATGCAAACTATGCGCAATTCGATGGGCTCGTCGTTCTCGGCGGGGGGTTGGTGTCGGAAGGACCGGTGGATTTGCCTGGGGCGAACCTCGGTAAGCGTTTAATATGCACCGGTGGTCAATTTCGCAAATCAGGCTCGCATAAGGACCAAGTCGCGATTAATGCCAGCGGGGCCAAAATCGCGGGCAGTGTTTTCCTGGATGGGGTCGAAGCCAATGGCGAGGTGCATTTCGGTCAGGCGTCAATCGACGGATCATTGAACTGCATCAACAGCCACTTCAGTAATTCGGAACGCTACGCGATTGAAGCCAATCGTGTCAAGATTACTGGCGCGGTGTTCCTCAGAGGGGAGAAAGGGGATTTCTTCGAAGCCGACGGCCTGGTGGATTTCATCGGGGCGACCATCGGCGGGAACCTGGAATGCACCGATGGAATATTTCGCGGCGCGGAAGGGAAAGCTCTCAGTGCCGCCCGGGTAAAAATCGATGGGAAGGTCTGTCTGGACCGGTGCTTCCTGGCCGAAGGCGAAATTGACCTGGGAGGAGCGACCATTGGCTCGAATTTAGATTGCACCAATGGCCACTTTAGAAAAGCACGGGTCGCCATCAATGCCAGCGGAGCCAAAATCGGAGGGGCTCTCATTCTTAGGGAAGGATTCAGAGCCGAAGGCGACATTGACCTCAGAGATTCCGAGGTCGCCACGCTCAAGGATCTCCAGCAATGCTGGCCGAATCCCGGATATCTGTTTCTTGACGGTTTCGTTTATAAGCGAATCGACAACGAATCCCCGCATACGGCAGAGGACAGGCTGGAGTGGCTGAAGCGGAGACCCCCCGACCGCCAATTCTATTCGCAGCCGTATCTGCAACTCGCCACCGTCTTTAAAAACATGGGTTATGATGAAGATGCGACGAAGGTGTTGATCGAAGCGAATCACGAGCATGGGAAGTACGTCAGGGGGTGGGAATGGTGGTGGTACAATGTCTTTGGTTGGGTCATCGGCTACGGCCAACGGCCGGGGCGGGCGTTTCTCATCAGCCTCGGCGTCATCGCCCTGGGTTATGGCCTTGTTAAGATTGGCTATTTACGCGGTTTAATGTGGCCGACGGAAAGCGGCCTCGTCGAGGCGACGGCGACGGACGGACCCGTGACACCGAAGGGCTGTGTGGTCGTTCCGAAGGAGTATCCGCGGTTTAACGCCCTCATTTATTCGCTGGAAGCCTTCACGCCACTGCTGCAACTCGATCAGAATGCGCACTGGCGCCCCAATGCAAATAGCGGCAGAGAGTATCGCTTTCTTGGACTGAGTTGGACGACAGGCGGTTTGCTGCGGGCCTACCTGTGGTTCCATGTTATTGCCGGTTGGGTGCTGACGACGCTCTGGATCGGCGCGATTAGTGGCTTGGTGAAGAGCTGAGCTGGCGAAGGATGGACCAGGCATACCGCGCGCGGTAAGCCCGGCGTGCGTGGTCAGTCGCCACTTGGGGCAGTGGGAAGGCGGAAGGGGAGAGAGTGCTCAGTCCTCAGTTCTGAGTGCTCAGTGCGCGGCGCATTGACCGCCTGGGCCATGGGCGTGGTCTTCAAAAAGACTCCAGTTCCGAGGATCGTCCCGATGACGAGGATCGTGGAGTCGCGGAAGCCCAGGCCGCGGATAAGTTCTGGCTTCGGCATGGAGGGATTTAGCGGGCGTGCAAGGTACGGGGGTGCTCCTCGTTGTCTCAAGCCAACTCATATTTTACATGAGCTTCCACCTTCTCGATCTGCACCGGCGATTTTGCCGAGAACGCGCGGGAGGAGACGCGGATTTCCACACGGTTCCGGCCGAGCTTCCACACTTCGCGCGGCAGGGCGCAATCGAGTCGTAACAGATGCTGCCCGGGATCGACCGGGTAAGGCTTGTAACCCGAGATGGGCTGGGGCTTGGGAGAGAAGATTTGCGCGTCCTTCCATTGCGCATCGCGCATGGTCACAGAAAGCGGTGTGCCGTTGAATCGAATCTCGAATACGTCGGCTTCGAATGCTTGAAAGAAAATGCAACGAAGCGTGAGGCCGGCCTGCGCGTTATTGACGGGCGGCGCATCGCTGATATGCAGCGTGAAGTTCGCCGGGTGCCCGTCATCGGAGAGTTGCTGCGGCAGTGGCGCGGAGTCGTTGCGATTGAAGAAACCGTCGGCCCACGGATAGCCGCCGCGCCGCTCTATGGCAAAGAACTTGTCTTTCCCCGCGAGTGTCTTCGGATCACCCGTCTCTTGGTAGGCCGCTCGATGCGCGGACGGGCCAACGTCTGTGCCGACGATGCGGCAGACGTCGGGCGGGCCGATGGACCAGTTGAAAGTCACCGCGCTGTCGGCCCCGCGCTGAAAGTGGTTGGCGAAGACGCCCCGCAAAAACTCAATCGGCCCGTAGCGGTAGCCATCGGTGGCGTGGTGATCATCGAAGCAGGGTTGAAGCTGGATGTCATTGCCGACTGCTGCGCGGATGCCTTCCACGTCCACCTCCATGGAGCGCGATCCGAGCGTGAGCACGTCGACGAGATGCTGCTCCGACCAGGTTTTCACATCGAAGCCGTCCACGCCGCAGCCTTCGAGATTCTGCGGCACTTTCGCTGCCAGCAGCAACGGGCGTCCCCGCCGCCGGGCCACCTCCAGCAACATCAGCCGGACCATGTGCATGAACTCGGTGGTCTGGTCGCGAAGTTCCCACTGACGCCCCACGGGCAGACAGGGAATGTGGCGGGAGAAATCAATCTGAATGCCGTCCAGGTCGTAGCGCGTCGCCAGTTCCTACAGGATGGCAACCTTGTGCTCGCGCAACCCGGTTGCGGCGAGATTCCACATGCCCTGCGGCCACCAGGAAGCCGGGACCACCCAGTCGGGATGCTCGATCTTGAGCGGAGCGGGCTGCTTCGACAATCCGCCCTCGGGCAGACATTCAACTTCGCTGATGCGATGGTTCCAAAAGACCTCGAGTTTGCGGCGGCGTGTGTTGCTGACCAGTTCTTCGACCCAATCCACACCTTCACGCAGCCATTGCTGGAGCAGCGGATGAACCACCGGAGGCTGCACCTTGCTCGGATAAGAGGATCCCAACGGGCTGCCGCCGATGTCCCACCAGATGGCGTCAATCTGACTGCCCGGCTCGTCCGCATACGAGAACACGGCATCGCGGAAGCGGTCGAACGAAGTGTCGTCATTCCGATGGAGCTTCCAATAACTGCACATGACATCGTTCGCGTCGTATTGCACCACAATGCGCCTCCTCCTTCGCTGCACCGTGTCGCGGTGATCGGCCGGCAATTCCACAGGCCTTGCCGTGGCGGCTGCAGCCTGAAGTCGGTTCGCGCTCAACATCGCACCCGCACTCGCTTGAAGAAACGTCCGGCGATTAATTCCGCGTGAAGACTGCATCGAAAGCTTTGGGGATTGTTTAAGTGGACGATTGGCCCGGCCAGGGCAGACACGAAGCGAGCACGATGGCGGCGAGCGTGAGAAATCGTTTCATGGGAGCGTCCCACACCATAATTCGTCTGGAAATAGCGGTGCGCTTTTTAGGATTTCTTTTGGGATTCTTGCTTCCTTTGCCACTTTTTCGGAGTCCTAAGTCTGTAAACCAGAGGTGGCGGATGGGGGGACAGCATCCTTTGCGACGTAAGTAGTTCAGAATCGGGCACCTGGGAGCTCCCGTTGTGTGCGAGATTTGCCGGTAACGTGTGCCACAAACAGTTTCGATTGCAAGGGTGAAAGACCCTCTCTGGAAAAATGCTCTTGCCCAATCCCCGGATGGCAGCAGCAGCATGAATTGCCCTTGTCCGCTACACCTGGAAAAATTACTCTCCCCCCACCGAGCCTATGAAAATACGCACCGTTCTTCTCTCCCTAGGTGTCGCAGTCCTACTGGTAGCTTCATTGTTTAATTATTCCCGCACGGTGGCAACCGAGCACGGGACGACAAGCTGGGGTTTCGAGGGCGGAGGTATTGCAATTGTCGTTCTTTGGATCGGGTTGTTCTTTGCGTGCCGACAAATTGGGCGTGCGACTCGGCTCGCTCTGAGCCGGGCGGGATTGCCGTCGGAAATCAAGATACCGCGATTGTGTCAGGCAGTGTTTATACTGGCCCTGCCATTTCAGGTGTTTGGCTACGGTGGCGCTTCCCACGATCTCTCTGGCGCGGAGACGAAATTTGATTTCGCCCTGTCGCCGGAGAAAACCGCGGTCTTCATTTTGGCAATTCTCGTAGTTTGGCTTGTGACGTTGGGCAGGCGTTTGCGTGAATTGGCCAATCGTTTGCCGACCGAAGTAAGCCGCTAGGCGCGGCCCAATGATTTTGGCCCGACCCCGTTCAGCGAGAAAGAATGTTCTTCACCGTGGTCGTATGCCACTTCGTGCCCATCTGTGTCGGCGTCTGGCGAGCGTTCAGCTCTTCGGCGATCTTGGCGACGCTCATCCGTTTGCCCTCGCGCTTGCGCCGAAGTGAGCGCATCAACTCGATTATCTCGCGCTCTCCGCCCTTTTCTCCGTAAGCCTTCCGCCCCCCGCATTTGCCCGTTGCTTCCTTTAAGCGTCTTGAATTCGGAAATGAATATTCTCTTCGCCGGAGATTAAAGGAGCTCGCTCGTTTCCATCAAGAATATGCTCGCAGATATCTGAGTGAAGCTGGTGAATTTGCGGACACGGTTGCCGATATGCGAAATCGGCTTGCACATGCTACCGACTCTGAACCTCGTAATCGCGAGGCAGTGACTCGCTATTTTGTCATGCTTCACCGCGTTAGGTTGCTGTTCCAGATTGAGTTCTTCCATCAGCTTGGCTTTGACACTGATTTTCTCATAGACTGCATTCCCCGTCTCCAGTCAGCGGAGTTTGCTTTGCGCCAACTTAATTGAAGTGAACAGGTCTCGAATGCGAATGATCAAGTTGAAGTTGGGCGTTCTCTCTGGCATCCGCTATGGGGATTGCCCTGCATCCCGCGGGGGGATTGGCGGCCATACCCCGTCCGCCCTGCGGCTCGCGCCTCCGGCGGTTTGGAGATGTTGCGCTTCCGCGCGAGGCAGTCGAACTGCAAGTTCGAATCTCACCATGTCCGCCATTTGCCCAGGTGCCTCGCCGCGGTAGCCCAAGCACCTGGGCAATTGGCGGATGGGGGGGGATTCGAACCCCCGGTTCCGGTAAAGGAACACACGCTTTCCAGGCGTGCACAATAGACCGCTCTGTCACCCATCCGTTGGTTTTCGCTTTTGCGCGGGGCGGCAATAGTGCGGGAAATGCAGCATTCTGCAACTGAAACCTGAGGGTGGGACGCGGGTTGCGGAATGCAGGGGATTTCTCAGTGCTCAGTTCTGAGTGCTCAGTGCTCAGTAATCGCTCCGCAGCGGAACTCGAAACCCGAAACCCGGCTCCGCTACGCTACGCCGTGGCAAGTCCGACTTGTCCCGGCATAGCGCAGCGACGCCGGAAACCAGAAACTTTGGCAGCGGCAAACCCGAAACCAGAAATCAGAAACGCGAAACCCTTAGCGGCGGCTACCTCTTCCCCGCCGCCCGGAGGGCCGGGGTGTCGAGGTCGAGGCGGGTGAGAGGAATGACTTCGAGCTTCGGGAGCAGGGCGCGCAGGGGGTTTTCGCAGACTTTGGCCTGGCCGGCGACGACGACGGTCAGGTTGGCGGCGGCGAGGTGTTTTTCGGCGAAGGTCTGCAAATCGGCGGGGGTGATTTGGTCGACGCGGTCGACGTAGCTCTCAAGGGAATCGAGGGGCAGGCCGTAAAGGGCCAGTTCGCCCACGCGTTTGACGTAGCCTTCGTTGGTCTGCAGGTCGCGATCGAAGGCGCCAGTGAGAACGGCCTGGCGCGTTTTCAGGTAATCGGCGGGCGCCGTTTCGGAGATCAGCCGCTGGATTTCGGTCTCGATGACTTTCACGACCTCGGCGGCGGATTCGTTCTTGGTCTGGGCCCCGGCGATGAAGAGGCCGTTGGCGCGCCAGGTGGTCAGGCTGCTCCCGGCGCCGTAGCTGAGGCCGCGCTTGACGCGCACTTCCTGGTTCAGGCGCGAGGAGTAGCCGCCGCCGAGCAAGGCGTTGGTAACTTTCCCGGCGAACCAGTCGCCGGCCCCACGCTCGATGCCGGGCGCGGCGACGTACACGGCGGCCTGGCCGGCGTTGGGCATGTCGATGAGGATGGCGCGGCCCGCTGGCGCGGGCACGGCCGCGATTTTTTCCTCAGGCGCGGCGGGCGCGTTCCAGTCGCCAAAGGTTTTCTCCGCGAGGGCGAAGGCGTCAGGAGCGGTGATATTGCCGGCGAGAATGAGGAGGGCGTTGGAGGGACGCCAGGCACGGTCGTGCTCGGCGACGATTTCCTTCCGGGTGAGGCGCGCCAGGGTGGCGGGGGTGCCGATTTCCGGGTGAGCGTAGGCCGACGTTCCAAGGGTGCTCCGGCTCGTGGCGTAGCGCGCAACGGCGCCGGGTTGCTGGAGGGCGAGGACGAGGTCATCGAGGGTTTCGCGGCGCTGGCGCTCGATTTCTTCCTTGGCGAAGGCGGGATGGCGCACCAGATCCGCGACGATGTCCAGGGCCGGCCCGGCGTTGGTGGAAAGGGTGGTGAGCTTCACGGTGGCGCCATCCCAGCCGGTTTCGGCCTCGATCTTGGCGCCGAGGGCTTCGGTGTCCTCGGCGATCTTCTGCGCGCTGCGCGTGGCAGTGCCGCGCTTGAGCAGGTCGGCGGTGAAATGGGCGAGTCCGGCAGCCTTCGCCGGATCGGCCTCCGCGCCACTCTTGATGAGCACTTCGGCGCTGAGCATCGGCAGCCCGAGGCGCTCGATGACAATGACGCGCAAGCCGTTGGGCAGGGTTTTTTCCTGGGCTTTGCGGATCTGGGCGCGATGCGGTTCGCCGGCTGGTGGCAGGCCTTGGACTTCCACGGCGAGGGTGGCGTGCGGCGCCGCAAAGGTCAGCAGGAGCAGAGTGGCCGCGAAAAGGCGCAAAGGGCGCAAAAAGGGGAAGGCCACAGACGGCTTCGCCGCAATTGCCCCTCCCGCGATTGCGGGACCATGGGCGTCCCGCCCTTTGACAGGCTCAGGGTCTTGAGCACGCGAAGCGCTTCGAAACGGCAAAGCCTCGGCTCGGGCTTCCAGTTTCGGGTGAGCGCGGCGCGGCGCAGTTCTCCCGCGGCGCGCTCCGAACTCCGAACTCCGAACTCCGACTTCCGAACTCGTCATTTCTTCCCCTTTCCTTTGGTCTTCATGGCTTCGGGGAGGTACTCGATGGCCAGTTGATTTTGGTCGGTAAACCATTTTTTGGCGGCTTCCTGGACTTGGGCGGGGATCACGGCTTGCAAATCGGCGAGGTCGGAGTTGGCGCGGTTGGTGTCGCCGTAGACCGCGGTGGCTTCGGCGAGGGTCTCGGCTTTGCCTTCAAAGGTTTCGCGCTGGAGGAGTTTGCTGGCGAGGAGTTGATTGCGCGCAATGGTCAGCTCGGCTTCGGTAATGGGCGCGGCCGCCATTTTGGCGATTTCGCCGAAGAGCACGGTCTTCGCTTTTTCCACGGGCACGCCGCTGGCCAGGATGAGTTCGAAGGTCAGGAGCCCCAGGTCCTGGCGCAGGTCGGCGGAGAATTCCGCGCTTTGGGCGAGCTGCGTTTCATAGACCAGCTTCCGGTAAAGGCGGGAAGACTCGCCACCGCTGAGCACCTGTTCGGCGATGCGCAGGGCCGGGGCATCCGGGTCGGTAATCGCCGGGCCGAGGTAGGTCACCGCCAAAGCGGGCAGCGGAACGCGGGGATCGAATTCGACGATGGTCTGCGACGCGGTGCGCGACGGTTCTTTGGTCGTGACGCGCGGAATGGGCTCGGCGGGTTTGGGGATGGAGCCGAAGTACTCCTCGACCCAGCTCTGCAATTGCGCCGGCTGGAAGTCGCCGACGACCACCAGCACCGCATTGTCGGGCCGGTAAAAAGTGGTGTGGAAGGCGCGCACTTCGCCGAGGTTCGAGGCGTCGAGTTCCTCAATGTTGCCGATGGTCGGGCGTTTGTAGGGGTGCTCGGCGAAAGATTTTTTCTGGATGAATTCGCCGAACTCGCCATAGGGCTCGGCGAGCACGCGCTGGCGGTACTCCTCCTTCACCACCTCGCGTTCGAGGGTGAAGTTGCGCACGTCCACGGTGAGATCGCGCAACCGCTCGGCTTCGGCCCAGAGCAGGCGCTCGAGGTTGTTCGACGGCACGGTCTCGTGGAAGACGGTGACGTCATCGGCGGTGTAGGCGTTGTTTTCGCCGCCGACATCCTCGGTAAGGCGGTCGAAGAATTCCGAGGGCATGTGCTTGGTGCTCTTGAACATGATGTGCTCGAAGAGATGGGCAAAGCCGCTGCGGCCGGCCGGGTCGTCCTTGGAGCCAACGCGATACCAGATCTGGATGGCGGTGGTGGGCGAACTGTGGTCTTCGAGCCAGACGAGCTGCAGTCCGTTGGCCAGGGTGCGTTGCTCGAACTGGAGCGGCGGGATGGTCTCAGCGGCGCGGCCCAAGGCGGCGAGCACGGCGAGGATGAGAAAGGTGGCGAAGCGGATCGGGCGCAAGGTGGGTGGAAAGTTGGAGAGGAATGCGACGATTGGCAAACGGGAAACCGGGAGGCAGGCACGGGAATTCAACCGCAGAGGTCGCGGAGAAGTAAGAGGGCGTCTAAGGCGGGCCGCAAAGGGAATTGTTTTGGAACCACTTATGCGGTGGGATCAGGGCAGGCATCCGATGGCGGGAGTTCTCCGTGCCTGGTTTTTGGTGTTCGGTCAGAGAGGCGTAGCGCGACGATGCCGATAAGTTGCCAGCGCGCTGGCGTGCCTTTAGCTTCCCGATTCGCATGATTTTTCCCTCCCGCTTCCGCGCCTGCGGCGCTATGCTCCTGTTGTGTCTGCTCGCCCCCGGTTGCGAAAAGAAGGATCCGCTCGCCGAGCGCAAGTTCCAGTTGCTCGTCGAGGAGAACACCCGGCTGGCGCAAGCGGTCGCGGCGTTGGATCCGGCCAAAGGGATCGCGCCGGCCAGAGCGCAGGCTTTCTCGGCCACGGCGGTGGCCGCCTTGAACGCGGAAAACGAGCGACTGCGCGCGATCCTCGCCCGGAAAGACCACGAGCAGGCCCTCGCCGCCAACAAGGCCCAGCGCGAGCCGATCGAAAAACAGGTCACGGAGATTCGCGGGCTCGAGTTCCTCGAGCCGGTCAACTACCAGGTGCTCAACCGCAAGGAAATCAAGCAAACCATGACCCAAAAAATGGCCGAGGTTTTTTCGGAAAAGGATTTCCGCAACATGGCCGATGCCATGGCGGCCGTCGGGCTCTTGCCGCCGAAATATCCGCTCCGGGAAAAGTACATCGACCTGCTGAGCGAACAGGTGGCGGCGTTTTACGATCAGCACCAGCACAAGCTCTTCATGTATGAGGACGCGACGCTCGAGAACGCGCAGAACCGGGTGGTCCTCGCGCACGAACTCACGCACGCCTTGCAGGACCAGCATTTCGGCCTCAAGCGCATGCCGCTCGAGATCAAGAACGACGATGATCGCGCGGAGGCGGCGAGCGCGCTGGTCGAAGGGGACGCCACCCTGGTGATGAGCGAGTTCATGCTCAAGAACCTGACCAAGCAGATGTTCAAAGACAGCATGGTGGCGAGTTTCACACAGAATATGAAGCAGCTCGAAACCGCGCCGCGGTACCTCCGCGAGATGCTCGTTTTCCCGTACCTCCGCGGGCAGGATTTCTGCTCGGCGATCTATGGCGAAGGCGGGTACGAGGCCCTCAACAAAGCCTACGCGCATCCGCCGAGTTCGACGTCGCAAATCCTGCACCCGGAAAAATACCTGGCGAATCCACCCGAAGAGCCGATTGCCGTCCAGTGGCCGGAGCTGAAGGTGCTGGGCCACGACCCGACGGCGGACAATACGGTGGGTGAGATGGGCGCGCGCATTCTGTTTACCGAATGGCTGGACGCGTCCACCGGTGAAAAGGCCGCGACGGGCTGGCGCGGGGACCGGTATCTGTACTACGGGGATGGCGATGCGCTTGTTTGGAAGACGATCTGGGCCAACGCGCCGAGTGCCGCGAGGTTCTTTGACGCGGAGAAGCGGCTGCTGGAGAAGCGCTATCAGCCCGCCGATGCGCGCAGCGGCGACCGCAGCTACGAGGCCGACGCGCCGCGGACACTGCGTTTGCACCAGACCGATGCCAATGAGGTGATTCTCGTCGACACGGCGAAGCCGGAATGGGCTGCGGCGCTGGCGGGCTTTCGCTAAGGGCGTCTAAAAAGTAGGGATGGGTCGCGCGAGGGTGCTTTGGGCCGGATGGTAAGGCGTGAGCGACGAGCATCCCCGCAGCGGGCTGTAAGGAGTCCCGCAATTGCGGGACCGCCAGCCGGCCCAAAGCGCCCTTGGCTCGCCCGTGACCAGCCTTCCCCTTTTCCCCTCCGCCACCTCGGCCCTCCGGGTTGTGCGCAATTCTGGCTTGGGCGGCGTTGCTCCTCAGTTACAGACCGCCGAGGAGGAGGAGGGGAATAGTGGGGGACGGCATATGGGCGAGCCAGAGGGTATGCTCCTTCGTCGCGCCTTGCCCAAGCCAGAATTGCGCACAACGCGACCTATCCCTATTTTTAGACGCCCTCTGAGACTATTTCGGGAGGGGAGCCGGCTCCGCTTTTTCTCCCGGCTTGAGAAACCAGCGGCTGGCGCCGGGGTCGGTCTTGAAGAAATTCATGAGGAGCGTGGTGGTCTTTTTGGTTCCCGCTTCATTGGGATGCAAATGGTCGGCGCGCACGTCGTTGACGGACCAGACCAGGCCGTCGAGCTTGCGGGGCGTGTCGCCCTGGGCCCACAGATACGGTCCCCAGAGGACCAGCGGCACTTTCACTTCGCCGCGCGACGGATCGTAGTTCAATTGCGGATCGCCCTTGATCTGGCTCTGGATGAGCCAGCGCATGCCGAAGCCGGATTCGTAGGCGTATGGCTCGGGACTGCCGCTCTCGCGGCCCGACCAGCCGCCGAAGGTGCGGCTGGAGAGATAGGCGACGCGCAAATTGGGATAGTTCTGGCGCGCGATGGTGAGAACGTCGCTGACGTCGGCCTGGAGGGCGCGGGCGTGCGCGGGGAACTCGCCGAGCGGCTTGGGATTGGCTTCGACGTGCTTGAGCCAGACGGCTTGAACTTGTTTCGCCGACAAGCCCGCGGCTTCGATCCTTTTGGCCAGGGTGGGCCAGGTGTCCTTGTCCAGGCCCGGACTGCTCTTGCGATTGGTCTTCGGCATGTGGAGCAGGTCCATCTCCTGGTCGAGGCGCTCCTGTTCCGCTTGGGGAAAGATGGCCGCGCCGTCCCAAGCCCACATGACCGCCGAGCGTCCACCGATGCACCCGTTCACGATGATGAGGTTAGCGGCCTTTTGCGGGTCGGCGTCGGCGGTGCGCTTGAAATCCTCCGATTCGATGGAGGGATTGGAGAAGCCGATCGTGATCAGCCCGATTTTGCCGTCCTTCGACGGATTGCCGTCGGCATCCATCGGGACGATTTTTGCCGCTTCCTGGAGATAGGCTGCACGATGGCCGTCGGGGGGTTCGTTGCGTCCGCCGCCATAGAGGCCGCCGTCTTCGCCCTTGTAGCGTGTGGTGAGTTCGGTGATCGGCACGAGAGCGCTCCAATCGGCCGTGTTGACCGGGATGGGAGTGGAGGAAGTGGCACCGCCGGCTTGCTGGCGCTTTTGAATCTCCTCGCGGACTCGCTGGAGGTAGGCTTGCTCGTCCGGGGTGAGCGGTTCGCCGGCCTTGAATTTGGTCATGACCGCTTTGGCGCGTTCGATGTCCAGAGGCTCGTCGGCGCATCTGGCGAGGTTGGGGAGTGCAGCCAGAGCGAGCAGGCCGAAAATAGCGAGGGAAAGGAGGGAGTGAAGCCGAGGTGCGTTCATGACGGGAGTTCATGGGTGAACCCCGGAACAGGCCGGAGGGTGCGGAACCAGGCACTTAAGTGCCTGGCTATTTTCAGCAGCCGCAGCACTGGGAGCGCCGGGCTATTCCCGGTCAGATGATCTCGGAGACCGGGCCGAGGCTGTCGACGAACTTCTCGGTGTGGACGTCCATCTTCTGCAGCATGGTGAGCATGAGATTGCTCAGACGGGCTTTTTCGTCCTTGGGCTTGCCGCAAATCTCGCGCCACTCGTCGTAGCCGAGGGTGTAGTCGCCCTTGAGAAAAGGCCGGTTGTAATCGAGATGCTGGCCGTGCTTGAGGCCGAGCCCGCGGCCGCCGGCGAGAAGGATGGGCAGGTTGGCGTTGCAATGGCTGTGGCCGTAGCTCATCCCGCTGCCGAAGAGCACCATGGTGCGGTCGAGAAGCGGCTCGTCGCCGTCCTTCACCGCGGCGAGTTCATCCAGGAAGTGCGCAAACTGTTCCATGATGAAGGCGTCGCTCCTGGCGAGGCGGTCGAGGACGACGGGGTCGCCATTGTGATGGGAAAGACCGTGCCGGGCCTGGGTGATGCCGATCTCGGGAATGGCCAGGCCGTTGCCTTCGCTGCCATTCATGTAGGTGACGACGCGCGTGGTGTCGGTGCGCAGGGCGAGAACGATGATGTCGAACATGGTGCGCCAGTATTCGCCGGCCTTGGCCTTGGGCACGTCGCGCTGGAAAGGCGCGGCCAGGTCCTTGCCCACGGCGGGCTTGGGCACATCCAGCCACGCGTCGAGGCGCTCGGTGCGCTGCTCGACGTCGCGCACGGAATGCAGGTACTCATCGAGCTTCGTGCGGTCGTCGCTGCCCAGTTCGCGGTGGAGCGAATTGGCATCGTCCATGACGGCATCGAGGACGCTGCGGCGCTTCTCGAGACGGGCGCGTTGCGCGGCAAGGCCGCCTTGTTCTTCGCCGAACAGGCGGTTGAAGATGTTGCGCGGATTGTCCTCCGCGGGAAGCGGCACCCCATCGCGCGAAAAGGCCAGCGTCGTGGAATTGAGCGGGCGGCCCGTGCCCGAGGAAATGGAGAGTTCCAGCGAGGCAAAGCGGGTGTGTTTCTCGGTGACCTCCGCCATGATCTGGTCGACCGAGATGGTGTTCTCGTATTTGCGCGCGCTCTGGGCGTCGATCTTCGCCCCGGTGAGCCAGGTATCGGCGCAGACGTGGGCCTGGCCGATGCCGTTCGGGTGGTGCAAGCCGCTGAAGACGGTGAAGTCATGGCGATGCTGGGCCAGCGGCTGGAGGGAGGCTGAGAGTTCGAAATCGCGGCCCGACTTCGTGACCTGCCAGGTCATGCCATTGACGCCATTCGGGATGTAAACGAAGACGCTGCGGCGCGGCTTGTCGAGGGCCGCGGCGGCGCTGGCGCGAAAGGGAATCATCGCGTTGAGCAGGGGCAGGGCGACGGTGGCGCCGATTCCGCGCAGAAAGCGACGGCGATCAAGAAGCCAGTTTTGGGTGATGATGTTGCTCATGGTCGTGATCTAGCGGAATCAGGGTGCGAAATTTGAGGCGCGGTTCTGGATCGGCTCCCTTTATTGACCCCATCACGGGCGCATTCTTTGGGTCCGTTTTGCGGGCCAGGATTTCCCCTGAAAACCCCTTCACGCTTGCGTGGCGGGCGATGAATCGTGGCGCGGCGCGGTTATTTCTTCAGGTATTTGTTGAAGAAGGCGAGCACGGCGGCGTTGATCGCTCCGGGGCCCGGTTCGGCGGGAGGTTCGCCGGGCGCAGCCTGCAGTCCGTGACCGCCGCCCTTGACGGTGATGAGCTCCGCGGGCACGCCCGCTTTCTGCAGCGCGGCCAGGAGCTTTTCGGATTGCGTGTGCGGCACGGTCTTGTCCTTGTCGCCGTGGACCATCAGAAACGGCGGATCGCTGGCTTTGACATAGACGATCGGGCTCCCTTCTTTCCAGATCCCGGGCTTGTCCGAAAAATGCGCCCCGAACAACCCGAACACATACGACGCGTCGACGCCCTCTGCGACGCTCTGAATCCCCTCGCTCCCTTCCGTCATATCGGTCGGACCGTAGAAATCCACCACTGCCTGGACCCGGCTGCTCACGCCTGGATAGCCGCCATTGCCCTCGAATTTTGGATCATCCATCGTCCCGAGGCAGGCGACGAGATGGCCGCCCGCGCTCAGGCCCCAGCAACCGATGTGCTCGGGATCGACGTGGTATTTCGCCGCGTTGGCGCGCAGCCAGCGGACACCGAGTTTGCAATCCTCGATCTGCGCGGGCCATTTCGCCTCGCCGCTGAGCCGGTACTCGATGCTGGCGGTGAAATAGCCTCTGGTCACGAGAATCATCGCCGGGTTGGATTTGTGGTCGCCAGCATACCAGCCGCCGCCATGAATCCAGAGCACCGCGGGCATGGGGCCGCTGGGCGGATTTTTCGGGTAGGCGATTTCGGCGTGGAGCACGCGGCCACCGCCATTGCCGATCTCGACATCGTGGACGACCTCGACGCCGGGCGGTGGCGGAGGAGGAGGCTTGGGGGTGGCCTTGGGGGTTTCGGCGGGCGGTGGCGGGTCGGCGGCAAAGCCCAGGGTTGCGGCCAGCAGAAGCGAGATGGCGAGGAGGGAACTTTTCATGGGCTGTGAGACGGCGTGGCGCCGAGAGGGTTGCGCGGCACGAGGTCTTTTTACAGAGCCGGCGCCGCTTTGATTCTTGCGGTCACGAGTCATTTCCAGAGCGGGTCGATTGGTCGGCTCCCTTTATTGATCTCGTCGCGGGCGCGTTCTTTGGCACCGTTTTACCGGACAGGATTTCGCCTGAAGCAAGCGGAACTTCGGGGCTCGATCAGATTTCCGTGACCACGCCAGTACTGGTGCCGAATTTGTCCGTTTCGATCCCCATGCGCTGCATCAAGGAGACGAAAAGATTGCTGAGCGGGGTGCTCTGCTTGAGGTTGCCTTGCGGAGCCACGACCAGGTGCCGGCCGTGCTGGTATCCGCCGCCGGCGAGAAGGATCGGAAGATTGGAGGTGCTGTGGTTGCTGGCGTTGCCGAGATTGCTCCCGAATAGCACGGCGGTATTGCGCAGCAGGGATTGGCCGCCTTCCTCGGTGGCCTTGAGTTTCTGGAGCAGGGCGGCGATGGATTTTGACTTGGCCTCTTCGATGAGGCGGAGCTGTTCGATCTTCTCCGGCTCCTGACCGTGATGGGACAATTCGTGGTCCCCCATGGTCACCCCAGGAATCGGCGGAACGCCCGACATGCCGACAAAGAGGGTGATGACCCGGGTGCTGTCGGTCGCCAACGCCAGGGGCAGGAGATTGAACAACGCATCCATTTTCCCAATCATATCGGCGCTGTCTCGAACGTCTTGAGGTGGCGGAATGGCGACCTTGGGCTTCGGCGTGTGCGACCAGGCTTGCATCGCCTGGAGGCGGCGCTCCATCTCGCGAACGCTCGAGAAGTATTCATCGAGCTTGTCGCGGTCCGCGGCCCCGAGTTGGGTGCCCAGCCGCCTGGCTTGGGCGCCCACCGCATCGAGGACACTTCGACCCTCGGCCAAACGCGCCTCTTCCTGCTTCACTTCAGCGTCCGAGCCTTCCAGGAAGAGCCGCGCAAAAACCCGCGAGGGCTTGTCTTCGCCCGGCAGATTTACGCCGCCCGAATTCACCGCCAGGCTCCGGACGTGGCTGGGCGAAGAGGCGAGCTCCAGCGACGGGAAACGCGTGGCCGTGCCGATACTCCTGGCGATGACCTGGTCGAAGGAAATGCTATTGCCGAAACCAGGCAATTCCGGATGCGTGGCAGCGGTGAGAAACGTGTATTCGCTCAAATGATTGGCCGCTTCATTGCCGGGGTGCGCAAAGCCGCTGAAGACGGTGAAATCGTCGCGCAGATCCTTCAGGAACCCGAGGTACCTCGAGTCCTGGTAATCGCGCCCGACGCCCGCGGGGAAAAAGTCCGGCGCGTGCATGCCCAAGGCCGTGCAGATGCAGACCATGCGCTTGGGCGGCGCCGCCGCCGCGGCCCCCCAGCCACGGGGCAGCATCGCGTCCAGGAAGGGCAGGGCCAGCGAAACTGCGCCGGCGCGGAGAAAGGCGCGGCGGGAAAGAGCATGCGAGGTCCTGGTATTCATAAGCGGGGCGATCCGGGGTTACTTGGTTTGAAAAAGCGGACTTTGGACGATGTCGTGGATGAGGCTGCGCACTGGATAGGCGTCCGCCCTGGCCTGTCCGAGAATCTTCTCGACCTGCGCCCGGTCGGAGAAAGTGACTCCCGCGCCAGTGCCATAGGCCACGAGGTTGTTGACGAAATTGCGCGCGACCACGTCTTTCTGATCGAGAAGCAGTTTCTTCAACTCATCCATATCGGCAAAGGCGCGGCCGTCTGGAAGTTCGCCGCTGGGATCCACCGGCAGGCCCAGGCTATAGTCGAGCTTTTTGTGCGTGACAGGATCCGTCACCGGCTCTCCTTTTAGCTTGCGATAAGACTCGCGCCAGCCGCCGATGACATCGTAATTCTCCAACGCGAAGCCGTACGGATCCATGAACTTGTGACAGGCGGCGCAGCGTTCGGAGCGGCGATGTTTGGCCAGTTGCTCGCGAATCGTCGTCGAACCGCGGGTGTCCGGTTCGATGGACCCGGCATCGGCCGGAGGCGGCTGCGTGTCACGGCCCAGGAAGCGCTTCATCACCCAGACGCCCCGCACCACTGGCGAAGTCAAGGTGCCATTGGCCGTGACTTTCAAGACGCTCGCCTGGGTCAACAACCCTCCCCGATGGCTGGCCGCCGGCAACGAGACCTTGCGGAACTCCTCGCCCCGCACGCCGGCGATGCCGTAATGCTCGGCGAGCCGGCGGTTCAGCATCGAAAAATTCGCATCGATCAACGTGGCGACTCCCAGGTTGCCGCGCAGGACCTCCTCGAAAAACAATTCCGTCTCGGTGACCATCGCGGCCTGCAACAGGTCATCGAATTCCGGATAGAGGCGTTTGTCCGGGGTGGTGGCGGCAATGGCCCGAAGAGTCAGCCACTGACCGCAGAAGTTTTGGGTGAAGACATGCGCCCTCGGGCTGGTGAGAAGCCGCTCCGTCTGGGCGTAGAGGGTCGCCGGCTCGCGCAGCTTTCCCTGCGCCGCAAGCCGCAGCAACTCCTCGTCCGGCATGGTGCTCCAAAAGAAATAGGAAAGGCGTGATGCCAAGGCGTAATCGTCCAGCCGCCCCGGAGCCTCTCGAAGAAAGAGAAACTCCGGCGACGTGAGGATCGCCTTGAAGGACCGCCGGAGCGCGTTTTCCAGACCGGCGCCTTCCGACAAAGCCTCGTGAGCAAGCTGCGCATAAGGTGCGACATCCTCGTTCTGGACCGGGCGACGGAAAGCGCGCTGCGCAAACGTCGCAATGGTCTTGTCCAGGTCACCCATGGAAACGTCGGCCGCTACTTCATAGCCGCGATCAGGGCGATGGTCATCGGCCAGCGGCTTGACGGGAAGCCCGCCAAACACGAGCGGCACGCTGGGAGGAGGCCAGGCGTCCAGGATGGGGCCTTCGATTTCCGCCCACTGCGCCGCCAGTCCAGATCCCGTGAAATCTTCTCCGCCCACCTTCCGGACATCGGTGCCATCCGCGGCGACGCCACAGCCCGCCGCGGCTAGAACCAGCACCTCGTTTTCTTGCAGCGGAACCGTGATCTCGACGACACGCGGTGTATCCGTCGGCAGGTCAAAAGCGCCCACCAACCGGTAATTGACACGGTCGGTCGCCAGGAGCCTGGCAACCACGGTCGGACCACCGTTGTTCTGGTAGCCATAGGCCGACAGCCGCACCCGATAAAGTCCCGCATCCCTGGTGGGAGTCCCAAACGGGGTGGCCTTGTTGGCCTGGTTGACAAACATGACGACGGCGTCGGGCAAGGCGCGAAACAACCGCGGGTTCTTCGCACTGTGAGGAGCGGCCAGCCTCTCCTGGATGGCCGGCAAATCGAGAAACGCAAACCGCTCTTTTTTCAGCGGCGGCCTCGGCTTGAGGTTGATGGCCGCGTCCAACGCGGTGTCGGCCGCCAGGAGATAGGCCTCGATCTGTGGCGCCGTCAGGCGCAGGCCCTCGGAGACATTGTCAAAACCGTGCGCCGAGCCGTCCTCGGGCAGCAAATCGGCCAGCGGCGTGTCAATCGCCAGCAAGTCGTGGACGGTATTCTCGTATTCGGCCCGGTTTAAACGGCGCCAGGCGACGCGGCCCGTTTGGGCATGCCGCGCGGCATCATGCTGGCTCAAGAAGCCGCCCAACGATTCCAGGAGCGCGGTGCGCTCGTCCTCCGGCGGCTGCGGCTTCTGCCTGGGAGGCATCTCACCGCGTTGGACGCGGTCAAAAACCAGCGTCCACTTCGCTTCGACCGGCGCGTCGTCGAGTTGCGCGGGCAGGTTTTCGAAGTCCAGGCCTCCCTTGTGAGTGCCGGCATCGTGACAGTCAATGCAGCGAGACTCAATGAATGCGCGAACCGGCCCCGGCAGTTCGTGGGAAGGGACGCGCGCGGCACGTGCGGCAGGGCTTCCTCGGAATCCTGGCAGGCCCGTGAGCAGCCAGAGCCACAGGCCGACGACGGCAATGACTGCGGCACCGAGAGAAAACCGGTCCTTCGCGGCTTGATCCATATTTGCGGTCTCAGAAGCGGTTTGACGGCCGCCAGGGTATGGAACAGAAGCGGGTCATTCGACTACGCGAGTCGGAGAGAGTGCCAGCCTCGATGCCCTCCGTCAAATGGAAACCCATTCACGCTCGCGGGACGGGAGATGAATCGCGGCACGGCGCGGTCATTTCCTCAGGTATTTGTCAAAGAAGGCGAGCACGGCGGCGTGGATGGCACCGCCCCCCGGTTCGGCGGGAGGCTCGCCGGGCGCAGCCCCCAAGCCGTGGCCGCCACCCTTGACCGTGATCAGTTCCGCCGGGACGCCAGCTTTCTGAAGGGCAGCGAGGAGTTTTTCGGAGTGCTCGAGCGGGACGATCTTGTCCTTGTCGCCGTGCGCGATCAGAAACGGCGGATCGCCCGCCTTGACGTAGATGATCGGGCTGCCATCGCGCCACCGGTCGGGCTTCATTTTAAAGGGCGCGCCGAAGAGCCAAAGCAGGTACTGGGAGTCCTCGCCCTCTTTGGCGCCCCCGATGCCAGCGCTGCCCTGGGTCATGTCGGTCGGCCCGTAGAAATCCACCACCGCCTGGACCCGGCTGCTCACGCCTGGATAGCCGCCGCTGCCTTCGAAACGCGGATCGTCCATGACCCCGAGGCACGCCACCAGGTGGCCGCCGGCGCTTAGGCCCCAGCAACCGATATGCTCGGGATCGACGTTGTATTTCGCCGCGTTGGCGCGCAGCCAGCGGACACCGAGTTTGCAATCCTCGATCTGCGCGGGCCATTTCGCCTCGCCGCTGAGCCGGTACTCGATGCTGGCGGTGAAATAGCCTCTGCTGGCGAGAAACATCGCGTCGTTGGCTTTGTGGCTGCCAGAATACCAGGCGCCGCCATGGATCGCGAGCACCGCGGGCATGGGGCCGCTGGGCGGATTTTTCGGGTAGGCGATTTCGGCGTGGAGCACGCGGCCACCACCCATGCCGATCTCGACATCGTGGATGACCTCGACGCCGGGCGGTGGCGGAGGAAGAGGCTTAGGGGTGGCCTTGGGCGTTTCGGCGGGCGATGGCGAGTCGGCGGCAAAGCCCAGGGTTGCGGCCAGCAGAAGCGAGATGGCGAGGAGGGAACTTTTCATGGGCTGTGAGACGGCGTTACGCCGAGAGGGTTGCGCAGCGCGAGGTCTTTTTACAGAGCTGGCGCCGCTTTGATTCTTGCGGTCACGAGTCATTTCCAAAGGGGTCGATTTGTTCCGAATTCCATTTGTCCCAGCGTGCGGCCAACCCCGCGACGCGGGAAGCGTTTTGCGCGGCGAGGTCGGTGGTTTCACTGACGTCGCGCGCGAGATCGTAAAGCTGCCATGCCCCGCCGTCGCGGACGGATTTCATGAGAGAGCGGATCACGGGGTTGCCTCCAGTGACACGCACACCACTTCCTGGTCGCTGCGGGCGAAAATGTGGCCATTGGCGTAAGCCGGCTGGGCCCAGATTTTTGGCTGACCGCCTGCCGGGGTCCATGTCCCCATGGTCGGCGCCAGGAGAAAGGTCCGACCGATTTCCGTGTATCCCTCGGGTGCCAGACGCGCCAGGATCAATTTTCCATCCTCGTTGAGGATGAAGACCGAGCGGCCATTCGGCGTCATTTGGAACATGGCGTTGCCATGCCCGGCGCTCACCCCATGCGCCCTCCACAACTGCTTGCCCGTGGCGATGTCGAAACAACAAAGGTCGTCGGAATAAGCCGAGTAATAGTAATGCTCGTCTTGAAAGACCGGGGAGACGAAGGTGTTGATGGTCTTCCTCGGCCACGTTTGCGAAACCAATGTTCCCGCCGGCTTTTCGGAGGCGAGCTTGATCAACATCGCTTTCTCACAGACGAGCAGAGCGAGATTCCCGTATACGGCCGGAGTGGTCAGCGCACCCCCGTCGTTGTCCGTTTTGGTGGGCACCTGCCAATAGACGCTACCCGAGGCTGGATCGAGAGAACTCACGGAGTCGAGCGTCCAGATGATTACCTGGCGCTTGCCACCCGCTTCAATCGCGATGGGCGAACTGCCACCGGGACGATCCTTGAGGGCCGTCCAGATCTCCCTGCCGTTGTTCTTATCGAAGGCCATCACACAGCCGTTGGGCCGGCCTCCTCCCATGACCAGGAGAAGATCGCCCTCGATCAGTGGTGATGAATTGCAGCCGCACTGCGGCAAAATGGCGTTATATTCCTTGGCCCGGTCCTTTTCCCAGATGACTGCTCCGGTCTCAGCGTCCAGGCAGTGAAGATGGCCTTTCGGTCCGCACATATAGACCCTGCCGCTGTCGACGATGGGGGTGGCGTAGGGGCCAGCACCGTAATAAAGCCCATCGTAGGAGCATGGGTAGGAGTAGGTCCACAGCGGCTTTCCCGTCGCCTCGTCGAAGCACAGCACCCGTTCAAAGCTTTCCGGCTTGAGCTGGCAGTCACTGACATAGACGCGTCCCTTGGCCACCACCACCCCGGAGTAGCCGGGACCGACCTCGGCCCGCCACCGGACTTTCAATCCGTCGGACGGGAACGCCTCGAGGATGCCCGTTTCGCGCCAGACTCCATCACGCTTCGGCCCGCGCCATTGCGGCCAATCGTCGGCCTGCGCCGCAGCCGCGAGCCAGCCAATGCTCGCGACGAGGAAGGGTAAGAGACTGCCCGTCATCGGCAAATGCGCCTGGAGTGCGGCGGTCAGCGTTGCTGGAAAAGGTCGCTCGTCACAAAGCCCTCGATCAGCGAAGCCAGTTTGTAATCGTCGGCTCTGGCCTGGTCGGTCACGTGTTTGAGCTCGACGCGGTCGGAGAAGGTCGTGCCGCGGCGGAGGGCGTAGGTGGCCAGCTTTTCCGTAAACGCCACGGCAAATTTGTCGGTGTCATCGACGAGGATTTTCTTGAGGCCGACGGCGTCGCCGAACGTCCGGCCATCGTAGAGTTCGCCGCTCGGGTCGAGTTTCGGATCTTCGCCGACGCCGGCGTGCACCGTTTCCACGACGCGCCAGTGGCCGATGGCGTCGTAGTTGTCAAAAGCGATGCCGAGCGGATCGATGCGGCGATGGCACGCGGCGCAGTTTGCATCGGAACGGTGGGCCTCGAGTTTCTGGCGAATGGTGGTCTTGGGCGAGTTCGCGTCCGGCGTCGTGAGCGCGGGGACATTCGCGGGCGGCGGCGGCGGCGGCTTGCCGACGATCGATTCGAGCACCCACACGCCGCGATGCACCGGACGATGCCGCGTGCCGTCGGAAGTGAGGCTCAGGATGGCGGCCTGCGTGAGCAAACCGCCGCGATGGTCCTCGGGCTTGAGCGCGACGCGCCGGAACGAGTCGCCCTCCACGCCCTCGACGCCGTAGAATTTCGCGAGGCGTTCGTTGAGCATCGTCCAGTCGGAATCGAGGAACTCGCGCAGACTGGCGTTGCGCTTCAGGACGTTGTCAAAAAAGCCCGTCGTCTCGCCGATCATGCTCTTCTCGAGGTACTCGTCGTACTCGGGATAGAGCACTTTGTCGGGCGGGAACATCCCCACGCGGCGCAGTTGCAACCACTGGTGCGGGAAGGACGAGGCAAACTCTTCGGCCTTCGGGTCGGCGAGCATCCGGCGCACTTCGGCGCGCAGGGTGTCGCGTTCGTGCAGCTTACCCGCCCGGGCGAGGTCGAGCAGATGCTGGTCGGGCATGGAGCTCCACAGAAAATAGGAAAGGCGCGAGGCCAGTTCCCAATCGGTGAGCGGAGCCGATCCGGTGGCCGTCGGCGCCGGAGCTCCGGGCGGCTGCGGCGCAGCCGGGCTGGAGAGGGGTGGCGCCGCCGGGGCGATTGCGGCCTTCGCCAGCGTCGCCGCCGCCGGTTTTTCGCAGTCGCAGGCACCGGCGGCTTGGCGATTTGCCGCGGTTGCCACGGGCCTGGCGTTTCCTTCCACAATGTAGAGGAAGCTCTTCGAGCACAGCACCGCGGACAGGGCCGTCTTGATCGACTGGTCGAAATCGTCGCCGAACTGCTGGGCTTTCCCGGCGAGCGCGACGTAGCGATCCATCTCCGCGTTGGTCACCGGACGCCGCCACGCGCGCTCGGCAAACCGGGTGATGATCTCCCGGGCATAGGCAACGTCTTTGGTGGCCCGTTCGCCGCCGAAAAAAATCCGCTGGTACGCCGTGGTCGGCCAGGAATCGACGATCGGACCGTCCCATTCGATCGAGTCGAGCAGCAGGAAGGGCAAAATTGGCTTGCCGTCGTCGTCGGTGAATTTCATCTGCCACGGGATGCGCGATTGCAAACTCGTGAAAGCAATCGAGTTGGGTCCCGGGCGCGACCGGCGCGCTTCGGGGTTCGGCCCGGGCACCGAATTGACGATGTGAATGGGATGATCGCCAACCGGCAGGTGGGTGCGGAATTCGATGGTCGCCGGCTGATCCTCCGGAGCCTCGACATCCTGCTCGAAGAGCGTGCGACCAATGTCGGCCGCGTAGAGCCGCAACCGCGGCGGGCGTCCGCCGGGAGGGCGCAGGCCGCTCAATTTCACGCGCACGCGATAGTCGCCCGCCGTTTTGATCCGGATCGAGTGGTCGTCGAGCGCGCCATTATTCGGGACGATATCCAGGCGCACTTTGTCGGCGATGCCGCGGGCCTGGTATTCCTTTTCCAAGCCCTTCCAACCACCACCGCGGATATCGGAGGGGGACCAGGTCACCCGCTCACGCTTCGGCTGCGGCCCCAGCCCGAGCGCCTCGGTGAGCACGGAATCGGCCGCGGCGAGATACTTTTCGATGTGCGTCGCAGAGAGCGTGAGCACCGAGCCGATCCGCTGGATGCCGTGCCAGTCGGGATCTTCCGGCAGCCCCGTCGGATCGGTCACGTCGAAGGTCACTCCGAGCAGGTCGCGGATGGAATTCGCGTATTCTTCGCGGGTTAACTTGCGAAAGGCGACGCGCTCGCCGGCGGATGATTGCCGCGAGGAATCGGCCTCGCGAAGCTGCGCGGCGATCCACTCGGCGACGCGCGCGATGTCCTCGGGCTTGGGCCGCTTGTCCACATCGTCGGGCGGCATATCGCCCGAGTTGATCCGGTTCATGATCTCCTCCCAATGGCCCATGATCTTCGGGGAATCGAAATCGATCGTCAGGTTGTCGACCCGCAAATCGCCCTTCTGCTTTTTCTCGCCGTGGCACTTGGTGCAATGCTCCGAGAAAAACGGCCGGGCGATTTTCTCCAGGCTCTCCGGGGTCGGGACGGCGGCGTGCCCGCGGGCGGATGCGAGCAACAGCGCCAGGCTGGCGGCAGCGAAAGGTCTGAGGGAGAAATCTACAATACGATGCACGGCTGAAACGACACGTGGACGGCCATTTTCTTTGGGAAAAACACCCGATTATCGCCCGCGAACCGGCAGCATGCATCGAAAAATTCGCACCTCGAATCCGCGTCGGCTGCCGGCCTCACCGCCAGCGATGGTACGTTCTCGCATTTGGAGTTCATCCCATGCTTAAAACACCGGGATTCGTCCGCCACACCCGACCCCGAATTGGGCGGTCTTCCTTCAGCACCATGTTTTTCCGCCTTCCCATGGCCATCGCGGCGCTTGCGCTCTCCTCCTGTGTGGTCCAGCGCCAGGTCGTCTTCAACGAAGCCGAAGCCCGGTGGTCCGCCGGAACCGGCTCAGGATCGATCGCGGGTCGCGTCTTCGTCGTCCTGCAAAACGACTCCGAGCGCGTGGGCCGCAACACCACCCTCGACCTGGCCCCGGCGACCGCCTACTTCACCGAGGGTATTCAAGTGGCTTTCGCCCGGAATCGGAGGCTTTCGCCTGGCGATCCGCGCGCCAGAAAGTACGTGCGCACCGCGCCGACGAACGAGGAGGGCGAATTCGAATTTCATCATCTTCCCGCAGGAGAATATTACCTGGGAACCGACGTGCAATGGAGCCATTCCTTCCTGGACGCGGACTCGAACGAAGTCTGGCTCAAAGAAGTCGTGCCCATTTATACGCGGGTTTCGGTGAAAGACGGTCAGACGGTCAAGGTGACCGGCTGGACTTACGGCCGGCAGACTTCGCAATGAAGGCGGTCAGCTCGTCGGCGACGCGTTGAATCACTTCGTCCCAATTGCCCGCCACCTTTTGCCGGAAGAGCCGCATCGTCGGATACCATGGCGTATCCTCGCGGTCCAGGCCCCAGCGCCAATCCGGCACGAACGGCAGCAGGGTCCACACGGGCCGGCCCAGCGCGCCGGCGAGGTGCGCCGCGGCGGTGTCCACAGTGATGAGCAGGTCGAGGTTGGAGAGCAGCGCCGCGGTGTCGGCAAAATCCGCGATGTCTCCGGTGAAATCGAGCAGGCCAGCCTTGGCGAACCCCACCGGCCATGCGCCACGAGCATCGACCTGGAGACTGTAAAGGCGAACGCCGGCGATGCGCAGGAGCGGCAGCAGGCGCTCCGGTTCGATCGACCGATGGCGGTCACCTTCATGGCTTTTGCTTCCCGCCCAGGCCAGTCCGGCGCGCAGGATTCTCGACGTGCCCAGACGCTTGCGCCAGGCGGTTCGCAGCTTGGGGTCGGCGCGCAGGTACGGCCGGCTCATCTCCAGCGGCTCTATCTGTTTGACGGCCCAAGGAACGCTGAGCAGCGGGATCTGCCAATCGACCGGCGGCGGCGGAACGGCACTCTCCGCTTTGGTAATCGCGGCGACTTCCACCCCAACGCGCTTGTTGGTGCGCAGGAGCCGGAGGAGTTCGGGCTGGCATTCCAGGAGAATCCGCGCGGCGCCGGAACGCTTGCGCACCAGAGGCACGTAGCGCAGGAATTGGAGGGTGTCTCCGAGCCCTTGCTCCGCATGCACGAGAATCGTCTGGTTCCGAGCGGGCTCTCCGGTCCATCGAGGTGCGGCCAACTCCCGCCGCGGCGAGACGAATCCGCGGCAGCGGAGGCGCCAGTCGTACTGCCGCCAGCCTTCTTCGAAGCGGCCAAGAAGCAAGTTCACCACCGCCATTGCCCACCACGCGTCCGCATGATCGGCGCGGCAGGCAATGGCGGTGCCAAAGGCGGTGAGCGCCGGCTCAAATTCCGCCTTCGCCGACAGCGAGACACCGCGGTTCGTGTGGGCTTCGGCGAAAGCCGGTTGGAGGGCGATGGCCCGATCAAAAGAGGCCATCGACTCGGTCCATCGGCCGATTTTTTGCCAGGCCCTGCCGAGATTATTGTGCGCGGCGGCGGAGTTCGGTTCGAGCGCCAGCGCCCGCTCAAAACACGCGAGGGCGGCCTCGTGCTGGCCGGCCTGCGCGAGGGCCAACCCCAGATGGTTGTGCGCATCGGCATAATCCGGTCGCAAGGTCAGGGCGCGCTGACAACTCGCGATCGCCTCCGAAATCCGGCCGGAGAAGGCCAGCGCTTCACCCAGGTTGTTGTGCGCCTCCGCCAGATTCGGGTCCAGGGCCAGGGCGCGCTGATAACTGGCGATGGCCTCGTCCAGCCTCTGGAGATGACGTTGCGCCACCCCCAGAGCGGCGTAGCTGGCCGCTGGCCCGGGCGAGTGCGCGACGGCTTTGGAAATCAACTCCACGGCCTCCTGGTACCGGCCGCGGCCAATGGCCAGAATTCCGAGTTGATGCCAGGCAACATCGCTCTGGGGTTGCGCGCGCACGATCTGGCGATACATCGCCGCCGCGGCCTCGATCTGTCCGGTGGATTGATAAGTGGACGCGAGCTGGAGGGCTAGTTCGACGCTGATGGCAGCCATGGGGGAAGCTTATCTTGAACCGTCAGGGGGCATGAGACAATCCGGCAGATTCCCTCTGGGAACACCGCAGGCGCAGCTCTTTCGCCACGTGCTGGAGCACTGAATCCCAATCGCCCGCATTCGGCTGCCGGAAAAGCCGCATCGTGGGGTACCACGGCGTATCCTCGCGCTCCAGTCCCCACCGCCAGTCAGCGACCCAGTGAAGGAGGGTCCAAACGGGTCGGCCCAAGGCTCCGGCGAGGTGCGCGGTCGCGGTGTCGGTGGTAATGATGAGATCGAGTTCGGCCATAATTGCCGCGGTGTCCGCGAAATCGGTGATCTGTGCCGCGGGATCGATCCACTGGCTCCGGCCATCGCGGACACCGGGCGCTCCACCGCACGGATCGATCTGCAGGTTGACGAAAGTAACGCCCGGCATTTCCAAAAGCGGATTCAATTGCGCGGCTGGCAAGGAGCGGCGCCGGTTTTCCTGGTTGGCCGGATTGCCAAACCACGCCAGGCCCACGCGAAGCCCGGATGCGGTCCGGAGTCTTTCGCGCCAGAGCGTCTGCAATTTCGGATCCGCGCGGAGGTACGGGCCGGCCATCGGCACGGGCTCATAGAGGCCCAAGGCCGCCGGCAGGCTGAGGATGGGGAGATGGCGGTCCCTGGCGGGCAGGCTCGCGCCATCCAAAGTCTCCTGGACAACGACGGTTGCCGGGCAGTTGCCATCCAGGGAGAAGAGACGCCCCAGCCTGGGCGTGCAAAACAAGACGACCTCGGCGCCGGACCATTCCCGGACGAACGGGATGTAGCGCAGGAACTGGATGGCGTCGCCAAAGCCTTGCTCGACGTGCAGCCAGATGGTCGCGCCTGGCGCGGGCCGGCCATCCCAGCGCGGAGCGACAAAAGGCTGCCAGCGCCGGGACCAGATCGGGCATTGCCAGCGCCATTCGTGTTCTTTCCAGCCTTCGGCGTAGCGTCCCAGCAGGAGCAGGACAAAACTCAGCGTCTGATGCGCCTCGGAAAAATCCGGGCGAAGGGCAATCGCCTGTCGAAATGCGTCAATCGCCGGCAGAAACATCCGGTTGCGCAACAAGGCGGCGCCGAGATTCAAATGGGCTTCGGGGAGATCCGGTCGCACGGCGATGGCGCGCCGGCAGGACGCGATCGCCTCGTCCAGCCGGCCGGTCTGCATGAGCGCCCGGCCGAGGTTGCTGTGGGCCTCGGCGAAGCCGGGTTTCAGGGCCGCGGCCTGCTCGTAAAAAGGGATGGCTTCCTCGAATTGACCGAGTGCGGCGAGGGCCTCGCCGAGGTCCAGATGGATCGCGGGCGCATCCGGGAGCAACGCTGCCGCCCGGCGAAAGCTCGCCACCGCTTCTTCGGTGCGCTCCGACTGGCGGTAGGCCACGCCCAGGTCGGAGTGATAGGTTGCATTGGCGGGCGCGCTTTCGGCGGCGCGGAGCAGGCAGGGCACCGCTTCCGCGCGACGACCCGTAAGGAGGCAGATCGTCCCCAGGGCGTGCCAGGCCTCGGCCAGGCCCGGATCCGCGGCGAGAATCTGACGGTAAAGCGTTTCCGCCGCGGCCGTCTGTCCGGCCTGCTGAAAAGCCCTCGCCGTCTGGAGCGCTTGTTCGACGGTGATGGTGGCCATGGGGGAGGCCTACCTTTAACCGTCAGGTCGAATGAAACAACCCACCAGATTGCCGCTGGGAGGGTTGCAGGCACGACTTCACGGGCGAGGCGTCCATTCGCTGGGAGGAAGCTCCGCAAATTCCGCAAATTCCGCGGGCGGGGGTGCGCAAAAGCCGATCCTGCCCGCCGATTGCATCGGCCCATTTGACCGCAAAGAGTACAGGGCGGCAGAGCCGCAACCAAAGGGAACCCGCGAATCAAACGAATGACGCTCCCAGCCCCTGCGGTCGGTCAAATTTCGACGACTTCTTCCGCCCCAGCCTGCACCGCATCCGATTTCGTGCGAATCGTGCTTATTTATCGGGACTTACAAACGCGGTTTGGTCCCCGCCAAACCGGGGATTGAATGCCGCCGTTCCGAACCGCGTCCTAATCTGCGTCATGCGCGCATTCACAAAGCAATCCTTGCGAAGAAAATGGCAATTCGCGGGAAGCGCCCATCTGCACGGAAGGGTACGATTCATGCATTTAAAACCACTCCCAACATTCATCCTATGAAAAAAATCGAAGCTATCATCAGACCCTACCGATTCGGTGAAGTCAAAGCCGCCCTCTCGGATCTCGGCATGGAAGGCATGACGCTGACCGAAGTGAAAGGGTGGGGCCATCAAAAGGGGACGGAAATCTATCGCGACACCGAATACCAGCGGGAGTTTTTGCCGAAACTCACGCTGGAGATCGTGGTCGCCGACACCGAAGCGGACTCCGTCGTCGAGGCGATCCTGAATAGCGCCAGGACGGGGGGCTACGGCGACGGGAAGGTATTTGTGTCCGAAATCGAGGATGCAATCCGTGTGCGCACGGAAGAGCACGGGGCGCTGGCGGTGGGGTTTTGAGAATTGCCTCCATTGCGCCGTGGGTCCCGCCCCTGCGGGACAAAGCCTCGGCTTCGATTCTCGACTCTCGCTTCTTTTCTGGCTGGTGGTTTCCCGCACCCCTGCCCGCGGAATTTGCGGAATTTGCGGAATCCGGGCGCTCGCCGCTCCCAGCGGACAGGCCAAAATGGACCAACTTCTTCCGAATTCGCCCTATTTCTTCACTGACGCGAGCTTCTTGCCCTGCCGCTCGGTCATGAGCTTGTGGGTGTCTTCTCCGACCCAGATGTCCGTGCAATGGGCGGGTTGGCCGGGCACTTCGCCAGTCACATTGACCAGCAGCAGATCACCGACCGCGAGATCGCTGAGTTTGGCCGGTTGGTCACCGCGCCACACGCGCGTCTCCGGCGTCACGGCCAGGATGTTTTGGCCGAGGTCCGGTTCCCGTTCCATGTCGCCGTTGTAGTTCTTCATCTTGGTGAGCTGCCAGGCCACATCGATGCGGCCTTCGTTGAGCTTCAGCGCCTGCACGCGAAGCGTCGTATTATTCGACGCGAGATGGCTGAAATCGTCGCTCACCTGCCAGGCTTGGGTGAAGGCGCCGTTTTCGTCCTGGTAGAGATTGAAGCGGCAGCGCGTGCCCGGCGGGATGTCGGCGAGCGAGCCATTGGCGTTCAGGTAGTGGACCGTGCCGCCGGAAACGAGCGAGAACTCGACGGTGTCTCCGGTGAGATCGGTGCGAAACTGCCCAGTCCCCTTTTCGGCATCCACTTTCACGAGTTCGCCGAGGACGCGGTGCCCGGAGTATTGCGGCGGCGGTTGACCGGGCTGGAGCCGGAACCACGGGAGGTTCTCGTTGCCGAAATCGGTCCGATACGGGTACTGGAGCGGGTATTCCCTGGCGGTGTTCTCCAGGATCTCGCTGTTGGTGGGGCCGCCGTAGCCGTAATTCATCAGGCCCTGGCCATAGGGTGGATCCTTGATCGCCCAGCCGTCGCCGAAGAACCGCACAATGCGCCCGCGGCGGAAGCCTTCGAGCATGTACGGCACCTGCACCACCACCCGCACCCCGCTGCATCCGTAGCAATCGGTCGGAACATTCTGGATCTCGAGCAACGAACCGTGCTCCCGGTCGCTGGGCGGATTCCACGTCCGCAATTCCTCGTTGGCCACGGACGTTTCGAGTTTCCTGCCGATGACCAGGTCATCCTTCCACGTTTTCTTGAAGGTGGGTACGTCGTCACTAAAGAGCGTGACGGTAAGCTTGTTGCCCTCGGTCTTTTCGATCCAGCCGGGCAGCCCGAGCCGCTTCATGCGCTCGGCAAACTTCGCCGACTGCTGCCCGGTGACCTGCTTGCGCGTTTCCGCGCCCACCCAGATGTCGGTGCAGACACCGGGATTGGTCGCCGTTTTGCCGGTAAGATTGTAAAGCAGCTCGTCGCCGGGCTTCAGGTCTTCGAGCTTGAGCGGGTGGTCATCCTTCCAGACGCGCGTCTCAGGCGTCACGTGCAGCTCGGCCTGGCCGAGGTCGGGTTGGTTTTTCGGGAGGCTCTGCCTGGTCGCCAGCAGCTTGCCTTCCGCCAGCCGCGCCTCATCCAGCCGATAGGAGAGTCCGTGGCCGGCATCCATGGTGAACTGGTCTTCCATCGTCGCCAGGCGCGTGAAGCGGCCGTGGCCGTCGTCATTGAGAAAGAACAGGAAGTAGGTCCCGAGCGGCACGTCGCGCAGTTCGGCCTCGGCGTTCAGGTAATGCACCGAGCCATACGGCGGCATGGTGAACTCGACGATCTCGCCTGTCTTGCTCATGCGAAATTGCCCGGTGCGATGGATAAAATCCGCGCGGACCAATTCCCCGCTCACCCGGTGATCGGAGTGATGCGGCGGAAATTCGAGCGGCTTCGGCTGGTACCAAGGCAGGTTGAAATTCGCGAAGTCTGTGCGGAACGGGTAGCGCGGGTCGGTTTTCGCGGCGTCATCGGCCCGCAAAGATGGTGCGGCCAAAATGGCGAGGGTCAGGAAAAAGAGGGAGCGCGGAGGGTTCACGGCAATAAGATGGTCGATGGGATCGATACGGCGCATCAGCGGCGCCGCCATCACTCTCGACCAGAATGCGGGCATCTGATTAGTGAATTTTCTACGCGGCCACGTGAATGGCCTCCGCCACCCGATTTGCCGTGCGGGTCGCGGCATCCTGCCCGTGCGGCATGCAGTCGTAGGCCGAGCCCGCGAAATAGATCCGGCCGACGGGCGTGGCGAGGTGCGGCCAGAATTTCCGGAGCTGCCCGAAGGGGAACGCCAGCCGCTCGCAGCCGAAGCAGGTGGGCTCTTCCTTCCACCACTGATGCACGATGCACTGCTCGATCGTGTCCGGCGCTTTGCCGGGATAGAACTTGCGGAATGCGGCGAGCGCATCCTCGGGCGTTTCCACCGGCTGGCCGCTGCCCATGAGCACGCACTTCTCGCCGGGAACATCGTCGGCGGTTTCATAGACCAGCGACATGCGCCCGTCGCCGGTTTCCAGATTGATACTCGGCACGTCGCCTTTCCAGAACCGTGTTTTGGCCTGGAGCAACACGCGCGATTGCATCCCGATTTGCACGTGGCTGATGGCGTAGGCCTTTTCCTCCGGCCACGCCGGGGTGACCTCGATGCCCGTAAGCAGCAGCGGTGACAGGCAGACCACGAGGTAATCCGCCGCGAGCTGCTGCGCCGCGCCGCCATTTTCCGTGAAGCGCACCTTCACGCCCGAGTCCGTGTGCTCGATGGCCGTCACCGGGCAATTCTTGCGCACGCGGTCACCGAGTTTCGCGGCAAAGGTGTCGGGCAGGAGTTGGTTGCCGCCCTGGAGATGAAAGGTATTGCGGTTGAAGGTGGGAATGCCCCGCAGCTTCATGACTGCCGCCTGCCACAGGCGAAAAAGCGCCGACACGTCACTACTCGTCGCCGGCTTGTCCGGTGTGCCGCGCCGCCCGCCGATGAAGCGGAGCGCCGCCGGTGACGCGCCATCCTGGGCCAGGAGATCGCCGAGCAGCACCTCGTCGAGATGATCGAGCCCAACGCCAAAGGGCTGAAACTGGTCGGTGAACTTTTCAAGATACGGCGCGAAGTAGAGCGTGCTCAGGTCCGGCCATCCATGCGCGACGATGTAATCGATCTCGCGCTGATTGAATCCAAAACCGGCCACCACCGCCGGATCGGCGAGTTGCTGCTCGGTATACCATTGTCCTTCGATCTTCCGGTACATGTCCTGACGCCGTTTCCAGGGCAGGTACGGCAGATCGAAATTTCGCACGTATCTCCAGTACTCCTCATAGCCCGGCTTGGTGAAATGCTCCGCGCCGACATCGGCATAAAGGCCGTCCGGCAACGGGTCGCGGATCGTCTTCACGTGGCCGCCAGTCCGCCGCGAAGCCTCCAGCACGGTGACGTCATGGCCGCGCCCCATCAGCTCATAGGCGCAACACAACCCGCCAATCCCGCCACCGGCGACGATCACGTGTTTCCTCTTGATGGGCGTGGCCGCCGCGGGGACGCCGCTGGCGAGCAAGGCGAGGCCGGACGTTTTCAGGACCTCGCGACGGGTAAAGGTTTGCGGGGAGTTCATGGGGGGAGCGCTACGCTTGAACATTCAACATCCAACGCCCAACATCCAACATCCAATTTCTGCCTCCCGCCCCCATGAACCGCCCCAGACTTCCACTCTTGCTTGCGCTCGTGGTCGCGCTTGGCGCCGCCGTCCACACCACCAGCGCCGCGGAGAAGGGGCCGCCGAATATCCTTTTCATCCTGGCCGATGACGAGAGCTACAAGACCGTGCACTGCTATCCCCAGTCGTGGCCGTGGGTGAAGACACCGAATATCGACGCGCTGGCGGCCGGCGGCGTCCGCTTCCAGGGCGCGTATCTGGGTTCGTGGTGCATGCCGTCGCGGGCAGCCTTGCTCACGGGGCACTGGCCGCACGGGATCGAATCCATGCGCATGGCGGGCAAGTATCCGGACAGCACTTATGATCCGATGCAGTGTCCATTCTGGCCGAAGGTCTTTCGCGAGCATGGCTACCAGACCGCGCAGATCGGCAAGTGGCACACCGGCGAAGACACCGGGTTCGGACGCGACTGGGATTACCAGATGGTCTGGGATCGGCCCAAGCATCCCGAAAACGCGGGCGCGTACTACACGGATGAAATCATCGCCGCCAACGGCGTGGAGGACAAGATCCCGGGGTATCCCGCGGACAATTACACCAAATGGGCGGTCGAGTACGTCCGCGGCGCGCATCGCGACCCGAACAAGCCCTGGTACCTATGGCTCTGCTACGGCAACATCCATGGGCCATCGATTCCGCCCGCGCGCGACAAGGGCCTCTACAAGGACGCCGCCGTGCCGGAGCCGGCGGACATTTTCCCGCCGCGACCGGGCAAGCCGGAGTACCTGAACAAGACGCAGGCGTGGGAGCGCGCCAGCGACGGACGGATCGTGGCCGCGGGGGGCGGCGAGAAGCTCGGGGGCGACACCAGCGACGGGGACGAGGGGAATAAGGCGGCCAAAGGCGCGAAGGGTGGCAAAGGCCGAAAGGTCTTCGACGAGTGGGTGCGGCAGGTGAACGAATGCATGCCCGTGGTGGACCAGGGCGTCGGCCAGCTCATCGCCGCGCTGCGTGAGACCGGGCAGTTGGAAAATACGCTGGTGGTCTATTCCGCCGACCAGGGCTTCGCCATGGGCGAGCACGGCTGCCGGATGAAGGTCGCGCCGTACGATGCCAATTACCGCTCGCCCTTCATCGTCTCGATGCCGGGCACCGTCACCCAGGGACGGCCCTGCCCACAGGTGGTGAGCAGCGTCGATCTCATCGCCACGTTTTTCGCTTTCGCCGGGATCGAGCACCCATGGAAACTGCACGGGCGCGATTTCAGCACGCTCCTGCGCGATCCGTCGGCGCCGTGGCCGTATCCCTGCCTCTACGAACACGCCGGCGAAAGTTACGGCAGCGATGTCGCCAAGGTCCTGGGCAACGAAGCGCAAAAAGCGGAGCACCAGAAGGTGCCATGGTACGACGCGGTGGTGCTGGATGGCTGGAAGTACATCCATTACCTGCGGGCCGGGGAGATCGAGGAGCTTTACGATCTGCGCAATGATCCGGAGGAATTGAAGAATCTCGCCGAGGCGCCCGAGCAGAAGGAGCGTTTGGCAAAGATGCGCGCGGCGTTGCTCGAGGAGTTGCATCGCACCGATGCCACGTATGCGGATTCGCTTGGGCTCGGACCGCGGTGAAGCTGGGCGCAAAAGGTAGGGCGTGCGCCGAGGGAGTCGCGGCGTGCTTCGAGAACAAGTGTCATCTCCCGGCCAGCGCCGGCGAGACGATTACGCTACATTGCGGCGCGCCAAGGCGCACGCCTGAGGCGTGCGCCCTACCTCGGTCGCGATCGGAACGGTTGCGCTACACTTTGGCGCGGGGTTTTAGGCCCAGCACCTTGATTCGGGAAGCCAGCGTCGTTGGCTTCATGCCGAGCAGTTCGGCGGCGCCGCCGGCGCCGAAGACTTTCCCGCCGGTTTGCGCGAGGGCGGCCTCGATGCTTTCGCGTTCGCGCTGCTTGAGCTCGGCCCGCGTGGCGATCGGGGTGGCCGGCAGCGACGGCGTCTCCGCGGCGCCGTTCGAGACACGATCTGAGGAGCGCGACGCCGCGAGCGCCGCCAGGGCGTCGAGGGGCAGCGGGCCACCCTGGCTGAAGATGACGGCCCGCTCGAGGACGTTTTGCAATTCGCGGACATTCCCCGGCCAGTCGTGCGCACTCAACGCCTGAAGGACCGCCGGAGTCAGTTTTGGCGGGCGGCGATGGAAGCGTTGCGCGGCGGATTTGATGAAATGCTCGGCGAGCACCGGAAGGTCCTCGCGCCGTTCGCGGAGCGGCGGGTTGTCGATGGGGAAAACGCTCAGCCGGTAAAAGAGGTCCTCGCGGAAGCGGCCCTCGGCGACCTCCCGTTTCAGGTCGCGATTGGTGGCGGCGATGATGCGCACGTTGACCGTGCGCGAGCGGGTGTCGCCGACGCGCTCGATTTCGCGCTCCTGGAGGACGCGCAGCAACTTGGCTTGCATGGCCGGCGGCACTTCGCCGATCTCGTCGAGAAAAAGCGTGCCGCCGTCGGCCAGTTCGAAGCGTCCGGGCTTGTCGCGCATCGCGCCGGTGAAGGCGCCCTTCACGTGCCCGAAGAATTCGCTCTCGAACAGTGGCTCGGGCACGGCGCCGCAATTGACTTTCACCATGGCCCGCTGCCGGCGCGGGCTGCGCTCGTGGATGGCCCGCGCGACCAGTTCCTTTCCCGTGCCGCTTTCGCCGGTGACCAGCACGGTGGCGTCGGTCGCGGCGACGAGTTCGATCTGCTGGAGCACTTTCTTGAGCGCGGGGCTCGTGCCGACGATGTCGCCGGGGCCGTTCACGGCGCTGACCTCCTCGCGCAGGTAGGTGTTTTCTTCTTCGAGGCGTTCCTTGAGATAGGCGATTTCCTCGAAGGCGTTCGCATTGGCGATGCTCACCGAGGCGTGGTCGGCGAAGACGCGCAGCCAGTCGAAATCGGCCGTGCCGAGCACCGCCCGGTCGAAGATGGCGAGGACACCCAGCGTTTCGCCACGGAAAACCAGCGGTTGGGCGGCAAAGGTGTGGATGCCTTCGCGCTGGAACCAGGCGGGGTCGGCGATCCAGTCTTCGTCGCCGCGCACGGCCGGCAGCAGCAGAGGCTGGCCGCTGGCCGCGACGCGGCCGACCTTGCGCACCCCGAGCGGAAAACGCTGGAAGGCGCCGTCGGTGCGGGTGAGATCGCGGCCCGGTTCGGAGGAATTGCCGGCGCTGGCGGCGAGGTGCAGGCAGCGCGCCTGGTCGGGGCATTCCTCGCGGAACCGGCAGGTGGCGCACAAGTCGCCCATCTCGATGAGCCAGATCCGCGCCAGCGCAATGTTCCGGCAGGCGGCGATGCCGGTGACGATTGAACGCAGGACTTCTGGCAGGGTGCGGCCGTGGGCCATGGAGACCATGACGCGGGGAAAATCGACGCAATTCATGCGAGCGGCACTCTACGAATGTTCGTTGTCAACCGCAACGAACATTCGGGGGAATACGACAATTCGTAGCGTTTCACTGGATCGCTGTAATCATCGTATCTCACTTCCATTCAATTTGTTACACCGTGACTGAAGCGCCTGGCATGCAACGTGAGACAGGGACGATGAACGAACCGACACCATCTTATGGAAACCAACCACGTCATCCAACTCATCTTCGGCCTGCTTTTCCTGGGCGTTCTTGCCGCCGGCGTCTTTTTGTTCGCGAATTACCAGCGGCTCTTTGGACCCGACCCAAATATGCCGAGCGAGAACAGCAGCTCGCGGGCGTACAGCAGGGTGCAGATCCTTGTCGTCTGGTTGCACGCGCTGGCCCTGACCGGCGCCTTCGCACTGCTGCTGCACTAACCGAACACACGCCAATACCTATGAACCGTATCCATCAAACCGACCCGGCCCAAGCTACGGGCAAGACCAAACAACTCTTCGACGCCGTCCAGTCGCGCCTCGGCTTCGTGCCGAATCTCATGCGCGTCTTCGGGAATTCACCCGCCGCGCTCGAGGCTTATCTGAACTTCAGCGGCGCGCTGGCGCGCGGCGTCCTGCCCGCGAAACTGCGCGAGCAACTCGCCCTGGCGGTGAGCGAAATCAACGGTTGCGACTATTGCCTGAGCGCGCACACGCTGAGCGGTGGCAAAGCCGGCCTCGGCCCGGACGACATTCGCGCCGCCCGGCACGGGTCCGCGCTGAATGACAAATCCGACGCCGCGCTCAAGTTCGCCCGCGCGGTCGCGCTCCAGCGCGGCCACATCGCCGACGCCGATCTCCAGGCGGCGCGTCGCGCTGGTCTGGCCGAGGCGGAACTGGTCGAGATCGTCCAGCACGTCGCGCTGAACACGCTGACCAATTACACGAACAACGTCGCCCGCACGGTGCTCGATTTCCCGGAAGTGAAAGCCGGCCAGTTCGAGCTGGCGACCGCGGCCACCACCACCACCCCGGCCAAGGCGGCCGCCTGATTCACCCACGCACGAACCAACCCAACGCCACCCCCACCCGCTCCGGCGATCCCCAAAAGGCCGGAGCGGGCTAAGGGTTGAGCAGCAAGGGGTGGAGTGGATCTCGCCGGCAAGATGCCGGCGAGCACGAGCTGGAAGCTCGCGCTCCCCATTTCGCTATTGCATGGACACGTCAATCCATCGAGCACATCGCAGTGAAGTACCGCCATGAGTACCAGCACCACCCCACGCCCACCGCTGCCACCCTTCACGCTCGAAACCGCGCGGCAGAAAGTGCAGATGGCCGAGGACGCCTGGAACACGCGCGATCCGGAACGGGTGGCGGGGGCGTACACGCCTGACACGGAATGGCGCAACCGCGCGGAGTTCCTGCGTGGCCGCGAGGGGGTCATCGCCTTCCTCCGCCGCAAATGGACGAAGGAACTCGACTATCGGCTGCGCAAAACACTGTGGGCCTTTACGGACAATCGCATCGCCGTGCGCTTCGAGTACGAGTGGCATGACGACGCCGGGCAATGGTGGCGCAGCCACGGCAATGAGAACTGGGAATTTGACGAGTTTGGCTACATGGCGCGCCGCTTCGCGAGCATCAACGATCAGCCGATCTCCGAAGCGGAGCGTAAGTTTCGCTGGGAAAGAAAGGCGTAAGGAGCGCCATCACGCGTCCGAACGGGAAGCGGGAGCTTCTCAAACCGAGCGCGTTCCCAATCCCGCGACTGCGCATGCGCGTGAACTTAAGGGCCAGGAGCTCCCGGCGCTAGCGTTGTGGAGTGCGGCGGTGCTCCGCCGCTTTCGGAACATGCCTCCGAAAGCGCCAGAGCACTCCGCCCGTCCGGCCCGGACCGCACTCTCCCGCAGTCGCGGGACTGCCGCGGCTTCCACGTCCTGGCGGGGTACGCCAAACGAAGATTCGCCGGCCGCGCAAAAGATCGCCAAGCCCTTGCTTAAGTTGACACATATGCGCGACTGCGGGATTGGGAACGAGCGAGCGAGCGGGCCGCGTGAATGAGATGGTCGCTCCCGGCGCACTGAGGCCATATTCGACCAGCTCAGTGCAGGCGGCGCGCCGTACCGTGAAATAATTCACGCAGTTGTCCCAAACGCATCGGGCGATTCGTCGTAGGATTGCACGCAGCGAATGATTGCCGAACGATACCACGGCCTTCGCGGCACCAGACCACCACACCCATCGAATCCCATTATTTCCATGTCAACCACACAGATCCAGCCGTACCTCTTCCTCGGAGGCCGCGGCGACGAGGCCATCGAATTCTACCGCACCGCCCTGAAAGCCGAGGTCCAGATGCTGATGCGCTACAAGGAGAGCCCGGAGCCGCCCCAAATGCCGCTCCCTCCCGGCTGGGAAGAAAAGATCATGCACGCCAGCCTGCGCATCGGCGCGGCCACGGTGTTCCTTTCCGACGGATGTGGCGCGAATGAATCGGGCTACAAAGGGTTCGGGCTTTCCCTGAGCGTGCCGGATGTGGCCGAGGCGGACCGCGCCTTCGCCGCCCTGAGCGACGGTGGCGAAGTCGGGATGCCGCTCTCCAGGACCTTCTTCTCGCCCCGCTTTGGCATGGTGACCGATCGCTTCGGCATCTGCTGGATGGTGATCGTGATGGCGTAGCGGGAGCTCGGTTTCTGGGTTCGAGTTTCTGGTTTCTGGTTCCCGCCACGTAACCGAACTCCGCGCCGACGATGGCGCTGGGTGCACGAATACGAACCGTGAGACTATTCTCCGGGATCCCGCCGCGGCGTCCAGGCCCTACGCCTGACACGTGCTCAAGAAATCGTGAGCACCGCGCGCTCGAAAAGCAGCACGTTCAGGAGGTCCCCAGTCGCCTTGTTTGCCATGCTGTCGCGAGCCAAAGCAATAGCCACCAACTCCTCGCACTGCGCGCGAACGCCTGCATCCAAGTTCTCCCATTCAGGCACTTTCCTATACACCGATAATCTCTGCTCCTTGACCAGTTTGAGGAGATGCGTCCACGCACTATGGCCATCTTCGGATTCTTTCAGATCCTCAATAATTCTCGCAGTTTCGAGGATCATGAGCCCGCGCCGGGTGCGGTATGAAGGCGCCCGCAATTCATCTTCGGCCACGGGGACGAATGTCTCGCTCAGGTTAGCGACGGTTTTGATCCGCCGAATAATCCCGTCAAGAACCCGATTATCGAATGCCCAGTCGCGATAGATGGTGATTCTCCAGCCTAGATTCGCGAAGGCGATTCGATCGTCTGGAAGATCGAGTGGGGCAAACCAATAATCGCAGTCCACCCCTCTTCCCGGCTTCCGTGCATCGCGAATGATGGCGTACGAGCCGATTTGCAAATTCTCCCGCCGGAAATAGACCGCGTAATCGGCGTGTTCAAATGGCCTGGCCCGCCGCAATCCCAGCGTGGCAAATTCGCTGCCGGCAGTTGTGTAGATGAACTGAGAAAAGGTCATATCTCACTGCGATTCGCGCAACTGTCGTCTGCGACGTTGCTCCTAGTGACACACATAGAAGCCCATTTTCAAGCTCGCGAGCGATCGGGTGTTTGCGGTACCAATTCCGTGATCCTGTCCGCAGTCCTCCCGCCCCTAGCGCCGCGGCGACGGCCGCGCCCGGAGCGGTGGCTTCCAAGTCGCCTGGAAAGTTGAACGCTTTCAGTCCAGGTCGGAATAACGTCCGGACGGCCCCGAAACTCGAAACTCGAAACTTTGGCAGGGGCAAACCAGAAACTAGAAACCAAGTCGCTCCCCGCTATGCTAATCCTTCTCCCGCCTCACCCTGCCCGCACCTCATGAAACTGCTTTCCCTTTCCCTCGCGATTCTCACCCTCGCCTTTGTTAACGCCTTGCCGGCGCGGGCCGAGGACAATGTCCACGATTTGCAGATCGGTGATCCGGCGCCGGATTTTTCACTGCCGGGCATCGACGGCAAGACGCATACGCTCTCCGAATTCAAGGAGGCGAAGCTCCTGATGGTGGCCTTCATCTCGAATCACTGCCCGGATTCGCACGCCGCGGAAGGCCGGCTGAAAAAGCTCATCGCCGACACCAGGGACAAGGGCCTGGTCTTCGTGGCCATCAATCCCAACAATCCGAACGGGCTCAGCATCGATGAACTCGGTTACTCGAAGTACAGCGACAGCTTCGAGGACATGAAAAAGTACGCGCAGGAACGGGGCTTCGATTTTCCGTATCTCTATGACGGCGAAACGCAGGCCGTGGCCCACGCCTACGGCTGCCTGGCCACGCCGCACGTCTTCCTCTTCGATGCGGACCACAAGCTGCGCTATAAAGGCCGCCTCGACGATTCGCAGTACGAAGATCCCGCGACCGTCAAATCGCCGGACGCTCGGAATGCCGTGGAGGCGTTGCTGGCCGGAAAGGAGGTGCCGGTGGCGATCACCAAGCCGCATGGTTGCTCGACCAAATGGATGAGCAAAAGCAACGGCATCGCGCAGAAGATGGAGAAATGGGACAAAACCCCGGTGGACGTCGAGCCGATCGATGCCGCCGGCGTGGCGGCACTCCGCAAGAATGGCACGAACAAGGTGCGGCTCTTCAATGTGTGGGCGACCTGGTGCGGCCCGTGCGTGCAGGAGTTTCCCGAGTTGGTCACCACCGCGCGCAAGTACGACCTGCGCGATTTCGAGTTCATCACGATCAGCGCCGATGACCCGAAGAATGCCCCGGAGGTGAAGGCGTTTTTGGAAAAGCACGGCGCGGGGATGTCCGACCGGCGGAAGAAGGCCGTGCACGCGGAGGGCCGCACGACGAACAGCTACCTCTACAGCGGCACGGACCAGGACGGGATGATGAAAGCGCTCGATCCGGAGTGGCCGGGCGCGATTCCGCACACCGTGCTGGTCGGGGCGAACGGCGAAATCATCTGGCGCCACAATGGCCCGATCGACGGCAACGAACTCCGCGCCAAGGTGCTCGAGGTGATGGGTGCGTACTACCAGCCTTAGAGCCGTCTCAGGCCGGACGTTCCGGGCGGCAACCCGCTACTTCGCCCGCCCAAACAGGCTCCAGCCCGAGCCTTTCTCGTTCCGGTTCTGCTGGACCTTGAGCTGCCCGAGCAAGGACTGGAGGCCGAGGTAGACCTTGTGCCACGTGCCTTCGACCGCGGGGATGGCATCGGGGCCATCGGCCAGGTAGCGCAGGCTCGGCGCCTGGGCGAAGAGATGATGCACCTCCTCTTTTTTCGGGCCGCCCTTTTCGGTCGAAGCAATGATCGCCTCGAGGCCCTGGGTGATGACGCTCTTGATCTCCAGGAATTGCACCTCGTCTTCGCGCGAGAATTTCTTGTCCCGCGCCAGGTTGACGTAGTGGTTGAACTGCTTCCAGCACTCGATGTAGTTCTCGAGGTGGAGGATGAACTCTTCGATGTTCTTGTAGTGCATGGCGGGCGGCGTTTGGGTGTGTGGCAATTGCAGCGTAGCGGGCTGGAGAAAAACGAGCGCGCCGCCGCGCAGTTCACGCGCGGTGATGGCGAGTCCGCTGAAATTCAGGTGCAGGTCGGTGAGGCTGAGGTTGGCGTCCTGCGCGGAGCGAAAGATTTCGAGGACGGTGCGGCCGATCTCCAAAATTGCGGCGGCGGGAAAGGACGACGGGAGGGTCGATGCGACCAGTGCGCCGGCGCGGTGCATGGTGAAGCAACCGCTGGGCAGCCGCTCGGGGCGGAGCGCTTTCTGCTGGCGGGCGAAAGGTTTCAAGAGGCCCATTTCGCTTCGATCTGTTTCATGGTTTCGCGAATGTGGGAGAGCGCCGCCGAACGGGTGAAGCCGACCCCCAGGTCCTGTTCGTCGCTCGAGAGAATGGCCACGTGGCGCTGCGGCCCGAGCGCTTCGACCTGCTCGAGATGACCGGCCTCGAGCCGGTCGCCCAGCGCGCGCAGCGCGCGTGTCGTCTGATGAATCCACGCTGCCATCCGGTCGGGGTTTTCCGCCGCCCAATGCTCGAACTTCGTCTTGTCCACGCCTTCGACGGCGATGACAAATTGCACTCCCTTGTAGCGGGAGAATCCGGCCAGCGAATTGGCCTCTTCGCTGATGGCTTGCTCGGCTTCGGCTTCGTCGAGGCTTTGCGCGGTTTCCATGAGGAGATTTTCGTAGGACGAAAAAATCGTGCGCGGACGGGGCGCGTCGTTCGGCATGATTTCGAAACTGCCCGTCCTCCAGCGGAGCATCTCGAGGAACGCTTCCTTGCCCATCAGCTCCGCGCTGGCCGCGTCGATGATTTCGCCTTTTTGAATCCAGATGCGCCCTTCGCCCGTGGCGCTGGTGATTTTCAAGATCGCGGAACTTTGGGTGAGGCATTCGAGCTGCACGATGTCCACCAAGGTCTTGCTCTGCACACCGCGGAATCCGCCAACGTCCTCTTTCTCGAGCATCGATTCGATGCAATCGACGAAATTGATGATCTCTTTGCCGGTTTTCGGCTTTTCGAGATAGAGATCGATGCCCATGGCGTAAGCACGCGCCCGAAATTGCTCGTCCTCCGCCGCGGTCATGACCACCACGCGCAGGGTCGGGAACTTGCGCCGCACGATGGCGAGCACCTGGAAGCCGTCCATGGTCGGCATGCGCAAATCCACCAGCAACAGGTTGAAGGGCTCGCTCTCCAGCAAGGCCAGGGCCCGGGCGCCGGCGTCGGCTGTGTGAATTTCCGGCTGGCTGGGAAGACGCGCCAGGATCTCCTGGTAGATTTCCAGGATGTCGTGTTCGTCGTCGAGAATCAGGATCTTTTGCCGGGCGGCCATGGGCGGAAAGGAAATGGGTGGGGTCTGCGGGCGGTGGTCAAGGGAAGCGCCGGAATTTCGTCACGGCTTCCTAAGCACGTCACGCGCCAATTGAAAAGACCCGGAAAAGATTTTTTCAACCCTGCGATCTCATGGCATCGTGGTTGCTCAACAAGAACGTCGCCACCCTGACGGCCTCATGCTTCCGATCTTTAAAAAACTCTTCGGTAAAACCGAACCCAAGGCCGTCGCTCCCGCAGCACCCGCCCCGTCTCCGGCGAGCTCCGCGATTCCGACCATCGAGGTCGCGCACCTTTCGCTGGCCGCCGTCGTCGCGCGGTTCCCCGACGAACTGAAGCCCCTGCTCGTGGGAGTGCCCGACGCCAACGCCACGGTGGCCCTCCCGCTTCCGACCATTCTCAAGCAATTGCCCACGGGCACCGTCAGGATGTCTCTGGCCAGCCTGCACCGCCAGGCGCACGGCCTCATCAAACCGCTGCCTCCGGGCGACAAGCGCAGTGTCGAAATCCCGCTGGCCGAGGTTTTCCGCCATGTCCGCATGGAGTTGCTCCGGCGGCGCCCCGATCAGCGCCACCCGGAAATCCCCGAGAACGGCTTCAATCTTTTCGGCGACTCGACCAATCCATACGCGATCGCACCGGACGATGGAATGCCCGAACCCGAACTGGTCGCCGAGCCCGAACCGCGAGTGCTCGACCTGACGCCGGAAATGCCCTCAGCCTCCGGGGAAGGACCGCGCGTCCTGAAAATGGACGACGGATTGAAGGCGCACTTCGGCAATGGAACAAGCTCCGAGGACGAGGACGTGGACGTAGACGTAGACTTGGACGTGGACGTGGAGGAGCAAGAGGACGAGACGCCTGCGCCCCCCAGGGAGAGACCGCTCATTCTCGCCCCCCCACGGGACCTGGACGCGCCCAAACCCTCGACCGCGTCGCCGGCGCCGGTCGTGGCCGCGCCGAAACCCTCAGCCGCGACGCGCGCGCCGGCGGCATTGGCGCCCGTGGTCCCCACACCGGCCCCCGAGCAACCCGCTGGGCCCACCCTCGCACTGCCGATCGCCTCGCTCTGCGCGAACTGGCCCGACGATATTCGCGCGGAGATCGCCGGGCTTGATCCCGCCACCAAGGTCTTGCTCCCGGTGAATGACGTCACCTCGGGCCTGGCCAGAGGACGGGTGATGTTCTCCTGGAAGCAGATTCGCTCCTGGCTCGATCCCCAATGCCCCGCGCCTGGCGCGGCGGCCGGCGAGACCGTCCTGCAACTGCCGCTCAAGGTCGTGGCGCCCGCCTTTCTCTCTTCCTCGAAGAAGCCGGCCGCGGAACGGAAGAGCGTCAATCTGGATGAAAGCATCCCGGCGTTGTTCAGCGACGGCCGCCCGCCCGCGGAGACACCGGCGCTTCCGGTCGCCACCCCCACCGCGGACCCCGCGGCGGACCCGGCGCAGGAGCCGGTCCAGGTCGCGCATTCTCCGGCGCCCGATCGTCTGCCCGAGACCGTCGGCGAGATCTTTCATCAACCGCACAAGGCAAACTGGACGCCGGCGGAGGTGGTCAGCGGCACGGTCACGCTGCCCGGTGTGGCCGGGGCGATCGTGGCGCTCCAGGAAGGGCTCGTCGTCTCGGCGTCGCTGCCCGAGGGGGTGAAGAGCGAAGTGGTGGCGGCATTTCTCCCGCAGATTTTCGCGCGGCTCAACCAATACGCCGGCGAAATGCGGCTCGGCGACGTGGACGACCTGCTCTTCACGACGCACGGCGCGCACTGCCAGATCTACCGGCTCGGCTACATCTATTTCGCCGTGCTGGGCAAGGCGGGCGAATCACTGCCCTGGCATGAGTTGCGCCTCATCACCGAGGAGCTGGCAAGGCAGACGCAGAAATAACTCCAGAAAACCATGGCCATCATCAATCAAGCCACCAAGGAACTCCAGGTGAAGATCGTCTACTACGGTCCCGCCAAGAGCGGCAAAACCACCAATCTCGAACAGGTCCATGCCAACGTGCAGGTCCCCAATGCCTCCTCGAAAGGCAAGATGACCTCGCTCGCCACGAGCAGCGACCGCACCCTCTTTTTCGATTTCTTCCCGCTCGAAGCGGTGGCCATCAAGGGATTCAAAACCAAGTTCGCTTTGTTCACCGTGCCCGGCCAGGTGATCTACAACGCCACCCGTCAGATCGTGCTGCGCGGGGTCGATGGCATCGTCTTCGTCGCCGATTCGCAGTACGACAAAATGGAAGAGAACATCGAGACCTTCAAGCACCTCGAAGAGAACTTGAAGACCCTCAATCTGAATCTCGACGACATCCCCTACGTCATGCAGTATAACAAGCGCGACCTGCCGGAAGTCGCGCCCATCGAGTACCTGGAATTCGTGCTCAACAACCGCCAGGTGCAAGTGCCGTCGTTCGAGGCTTCGGCCTCCCAGTGCGAGGGCGTCTTCGAGACGCTGAACATGATCACGCGGATGTTGCTCCACAAATTCCTCAATGACAGCGTTCGGAAGTAAGCCCTTCGTCTTATGAGCCAGTTCCCACAGCTCAATCAGGAAGATGTCAACCATCTCAACGAAGTGATGACCGAGCTGCTCAAGAAGAGCGAAGCTCACGTGGCGTTACTCGTGGAGAAGGCCGGCTATCTTATTCACCAGTGCGGCAATCAGGAGTCGATGGATACGACCACGTTCGCCACGCTCGGGTCCAACGCCTACAATGCCGTGCAGTTCATGGCGCAGCTCGTCAACGAGAATAACTTCACGAGCATGTATCAGCAGGGCGAAAACTTCAGCACGCTCATGGTCAACGTGGACGAGAATTCCCTGTTGGTGATCGTTTTTCCCACGCACCTCACCGTCGGCTCCATGAAATACTACGCCAGCCCCGCCGCGCGCTCGCTCGCCGAGCGCATCCTGGCGGCCACCAATCGCGCCCCCGGCCAGGGCCTCGATCTCAGCGACCTGGACCCCACCGATGTCCAGTCGCTCTTCCAGAAGAAAGAACCATCATGATCCACACCCCGAACAACCCTTCTCTCCAGCAGCTTTGGCAGCCCGCTGCGCTCCTCGTCATGGCCGGTCTTTTCGGTGCCTGGTGGAGACGGCAAAGCACCGCGAAACTCGTGAAGATTCGCGTCGAGCGGGATCCGCGCGAGCGAACACATTAGCGCTCAGTCGATTCATCGATCCCAGCGACGACCGCCGCGCACCGGTGGATCGCGCGCTCCGAGCTCAGCCTGCCCTGAGCCTGTCGAAGGGATGGCAAAACCTCACGCGCGGATGCGCCCACTCTTCCCGTTGGGCTGCCAGAACTACGGACGCCTCCGGCGTGGCCTGTCGCATGTCGCTCGGAGCGCGACATCCACCCAAGCGACAAGTTAGCGCTGACGGAGAGGGAACGCGCGAGCGCCGGCCCTAGCCCGCCGTCAGGACCACAGTCGCTTCCACCATTTCACCACCGGATCGACTTCGAGATCGCGCGCCTTGTCCACCGCCTGCTCGACCGCGTCGCGCACGGCGCCGCTCGTCTGCGCGTAGGCTTTCCGGCCACGCTTGGCCCCACTGGCCAGCGCATCGCGAAGGTCATTGATCGCTTCCTGCCACGGCTCGCCGCGCACCGGCGGTTCGATAAAGCGGGTCAGCACCCCGATGGCGAAGCCGATCCCGAGGGCCGTGAGCACCGCGGGGACAGGGTTGGCGCGAATGCAGTTGTCTGTGGTGCGCAGCAAACTCTGCGCGTGTTCTCTGGCGTCTTGCGTATTCATAGAAAGCGGTGGGATGAACTCCGGTGGATCAAGGCTTCTGTGTTTTCTGGTATTCCTCGTAAAGCTTCACCGCGCCGAGCACCAGCAGGAGCGGCCGGACCAGGACCAGGACCAGGCGCACCAGCGCGCCCAGCAACCGGCCCACCGGCAGCACCGTCAGCAGGACGCCGCCAAAAAGCGCCAGCCCGACGGCCTTTGCCGGATCTTCGCGCACGAACTTTTCCGTGCTCACACTCAAATCCTCGACCGTTTTCTTCCAGTCGCAGCAGCCAGCGGAACGCGGCGTTTCATTCGATTCATCCATGGCGGAATTGTGGGTGGGTGTGGCGCGATTGCAACCAATTGTTCGACGGCTGCCAACATCTTGTTTCGCGCTCACGGACTCTTCGGCCACCGCCTTCGCGCTGGACGCGTCGGAAGGCGTTTACTTTTTAGACTCCCTCTTAGCCGCGGCGAAAAATAACCGGTTGGCAAGCGAACCGCTTTTGTTATCTTGCGCGGCTCCAATGGTGGCCATAGCTCAATGGTAGAGCTCCAGATTGTGGTTCTGGCTGTTGCGGGTTCGAGTCCCGTTGGCCACCCCATTTTTAGACGCCCTCCTGGCCCGCGGCTCGCCTCAATGCGCGACCGGTCCTCCCGGCCCACTCGGGACCGTGCGCCCGGCCTCGGAATCCGCCGGCGGTCCGGCCGTCTCGTCGGGAAACACTACCTTCACATGAAACGCGTGGCCGTCGCTGAACGTATCGGCCATCCATTTCTCCACAAAATTCTCGGCTTGCCGCCGCGCCATCTCGCGCACCAGCGGCACGTGTTCCGCCGCCCGTTCGCGCAAGGCCGCGCTCAGGCTGCCCTGCAAGCGCTCGCGCACCGCCTTGTCGTCCTGCCAGACGTGTCCTTCGAGGGTGTAAAACGTGAGCTTGGAAACATCCGCCGCGGGCGTATTTGGGCGAATCGGTGGGGCATGCACCAGGACGGCGTCATTCTCCCGCGCAAATTCCCACGTTCCGTTGAAATCCAGATAGTAGGTGTATTCCACCGGCAGATCCGCTTGCACGACGACCTGCGGCAGGGAAATCCATCCCCAAGCCACGCTGTCTTGTTCCTTCCGGCGAAACGTCTCGTTCTCCTGGAGGGTGGCCACCTGCAGCCGGTTCGTGCCGCCCAGCGCCACCGCCGAACTCACGAACTCCTGCCGGATGGTCTGCTGCCGAAACGCGCCCGCCACCGTCGCCGCTTCCTGTCCGAGTTCCTTGACGACCGTCAGGCTCTTGTCGACGGCGGCGCCAGGGAGGGAGGTCATCTTGTCCAGCATCCAAAGTGCGGCCCCGACGAGCAGCACGGCCAGCCCAAGGATCGTCACGACCCAGGGCCACGGCCGGCGGGACGCCGCAGGCGGCGGAGCGGGAGGTTCCGGGTTCAGGGCATCCATGACATCACGCCGCTTGCTATCCCACAGCCTCGCCCGGCGGTCAACGCGGGTCACTTGGCGTTTGCCGATCTCGCGCGAGCCGTGCATAAAATGGCGCCCGGCCTCGACCCCTCATGAACCCGCTCGAACAGCGCATCAAATACAAGTTCCGCAACTCCCTGCTGCTGGCGGAAGCGCTGACCCATCCCAGCCTTGGCCACGAAACACAGCGTCATCATTTTGATAATCAACGGCTGGAATTCCTCGGGGACGCGGTGCTGCAATTGATCTTCACGGAATACCTCTTCGACCAATACCCGAGCCTGAGCGAGGGCCAGCTCACCAAGATTCGGGCCCGCATCGTTTCGCGCGAAGGCCTGCGCCTCCTCGCCGAACGCATCGGCGTCGGCAAATACCTGATGATGGGACGGGGCGAAGAAGCCAGCGGCGGACGCGAACGCGCCTCGACGCTCTCGGACGCTTTCGAGGCGCTCATCGGGGCGATGTACATCGACAGCGATTTCGTGACGGTGCGCCGGATTGTTCTCACCGAAGCGCGCGAACTGCTCGAGGACCTGGAAGTGGATCCGCCGGACACCAATCCCAAGGGCCGGCTCCAGGAGCTGCTCCAGGCGATCTCGCCGATCAGCCCCACCTACCCGATTGTCGATCAATCCGGCCCCGAACATCAAAAGCTTTTCGTCGCCAAGATCGTCTGGGACGGGCGCGAACTCGGTTCCGGAGAAGGCCGCAGCAAGAAGGAAGCGGAAACCGCCGCGGCGCGTGATGCCCTGGCCAAAGAGCGCTGGCGCAACGCGCACGATGGCCGTCGCGACGGCATCGAAGAAGTTTCCGAATAACCGACCAACAACTGTGAACTTCGGGCGAATAAGTCCCGATGGTTGTTGGATATCGGCGGCTGTTGGTGGCTCGCACCAAGGTTATTCGCGCCTTCACATTGGCGTGGAACCACGCAGCAGAGCTAGTGGAACGTGTTTGGGAGAGGTTATTGGCACCAAGAAGAAGAAGAGGAGGGGTTAAAAATATATTTTCTTTCATCAGTACGGCGTGAACAAGTCCCGTCGGGAGGAGCCCCTGCCCACGTGATTCCACGCGTTTGTAAAACCCTTGTGTGGCGGGGAGTTGCGCAAAGATCAATATGGCCCGTCCGACTTTTCAAACAGCGGGAGATCCTCTTTATAGACCGGCCGGCCAATGGCGCCTTGTTGCAGCAGACCCAGGGCGTCTTTGGTTTTTCCCGCGAAAAACGCGAAAACGCCCAGATGCCATTGGCGAAAGGCCAGAATCTGCGGCGCCATATCCGATTTAATGAAAGAAAGCCCCATCTCGTAGGCCGAATCCAGCGAGACGTCCGCCCACGGCACTGCGACCGGGCTGTCGGCGGTGCCCGCGAAAACCTGCTGCTGGTCGGCTTTCGTGATCGCGCCCGGCAGGATGTCGCCCGATTTCTTGGTCACGTGCTGGGAGTAGCCGCTTTTGTTCAGGTCCTCGATCAATTGATCCTTGAAGTTCGCCAGCCAGGCCGTCTTTTTGGTCAGCAATTCCTGTTCGTCCCGCGCTTTCTCGGTCTTGAAGGCCGGGTCCGAGATCGCCGCTCTGGCTTCGGCGAAGAGGAACTTCGAGAGCAGGTCGTTGCGCTTCTCCTTGGCTTCCTTCATGGCCTTCTCGTCGGCAGCGATCTCTTCCGCGATGGCGCGCGCTCTGTCTGCCATGACCGACGCGACCTTTGGGGCCATCACGCCGAGCGTCTCATCCAGGGATTTGCTCAGCGTGGTCGTCATCTTCATCTGCGCGCGTCCCTTTTGGGCCACTTCCACGGCCTCGCGCTGCTCATCGATCGATTTATCCGCGGCATCGTCGAGCGCCTTTCGTGCCGGCACGAAGAACTGGTAATCATTCACGTAATTATTGGCCATGTCCTTGAGCTTTTGCAGTTCGGGCGGGCCGTCGGCCCAGTCGACCTGCTTCTCGGGAGCCACATCCGTGAACTGGCGGAAAAAAGCCTCGGCGTCCTCATACTTTTCGAGACTGAAATCCTTGAGCGCCAGGGCCAGGAAGGCGATCCCTTGGTAATTGTACTTGTCGTAATTCGCGATGACCTCGGGCGAAACCGGGTCCGCCCCGCGCAAGAGATGCGCGAGCTTGACCATGAAGTCGGCGAGTTCGGGATTGTTCGATCCCTTTGGAAACGGACCGCGCTCTTCGATTTTGGCGAAAACGGGACGCGCCGCGGCTTCCTTGCCGGCGAGCATCAGGGCGATGCCCTGGTGAAGCTGGATCCAATCCAGCAGCAAAGGCCGAACCTTCGGCTCGTCCGCCGCCTGACTGAGCGCGGCGGCGGCCTCGGCAAACTGGCCATTGATCATCTGCGAACGCGCCGCGGCGAAGCGCGAATCGGGCGACCCCAGCGATGGCTTCTGCTCCTTCTTGGCGACCGGCTTGGCGGGCGGCTGCTGATCGCAGGACAGCAGCAGGACGCCGAAGAGCAACACCAGGGTGCGGAAGAGGAGAGAAGGGATTTTTCGGGTCATTGGGTGAAAGTCGCCCGTCAAGCATAACCAAAAATTCATCGAGCGCGTAGCAGGAATTCTGGGAGTGCCCTAATTTGGTTTTGCGTTGATCCGTTTGGCGGGGTAGAAAAGCCGGGCGATCGTTGGGGCCGATTTGAGCAGCCAAATGCCGATCAGGAATGTGACAAGCGCGTGCGAGACGTATGATCCAATCTCGGTGTGCAGAGGCTTCCAAATTCCCGCGTTAATATTGAGCACCGGTACAGTTTGATCGCAGGTATTAAGCAGTTCCCACAAGCCGAAGGCACGAAGAAATAGGGTGAACCAATCGTGCGGAGTCATCGCCGGAGGGGTGGTGTTGGATTCTTGTTCTGTGCTCATTGTTTTGCTAGTGCTGCAGTCGCGGATTATCTTTTCGCCGACGCAACGCCGGCTGTCACAACTCGCAAATTTAAATTAGGGCATAACCCTTGGCACCAGCTGCCCTGGAATCAAATTGCAAATCCGCCGCAGCACGGCAAACTCACTGCGACTTGGGGTGTTGGTGTTGTTCAGTCCTACCGAGTAGGCAGGGCAAACCGGCTTTTCCAGGCGATTAGAACTTCAACCCAAATGCCGAAGCTATGCTCCCGGCAGCGGTTGGGAGACGCTGAAAGTTCTGCGCAAGCATTTATGTTCACGATCCGCGACGCCACTGACAAAGACTTGCCCGCGATTATCGAGATATACAACCAGTCCATCCCAGCCGGGAGATCGACGGCCGACACGTCTCCGATCACCGTGGCTGATCGTGTGGAGTGGTTTCGGCAGTTTGATCCGGCAAAGCGCCCTATCTGGGTGGCGGAGGATGAAGGGCGAATTGCGGGATGCGTTTACCTTACATGGTTTTATGGCGGGCGACCAGCTTATGACAAAACCGCCGAAATCAGCACGTACATCGCCACCGATTACCAGCGCAAAGGGTTGGGCGCTCTACTCAAACAGAAAATGATTGAAGCGTGCCCAAGATTAGGAGTGGAGAACCTTATTAGCATGTACTTTGATCACAACGAAGCTACGAAGAAACTAAATGAGAAATTTGGGTTCCAGGTTGTTGGCCATCTTCCCGAGATTGCGGATGTTTTCGGCCAGAAGCGTGGGCTGATGATTGCCATTCTGCGAGTCGGGAAAACCACACCAAGCAGCAACCCTTTTCCCTGATATTTCTACTCTCCCATGATGAGACGGCTGTGAAATTGTTCCGCAGATTCAGGGCTTTGGTCCCGCGGAAATCGCGCGATCTGCACGGACAAGATACACGAGGGAAATGATGAGAATGATGAGGCCGATCACCGCGCCTGCGAGTCCCCCCACGCCGGCATAAAGCATGGTGTGAACGTCGCTCTGGAGCCGACCGGGATCGCTAATGCCGGTGTCGTTCAGCGTATCGAACGCGCGCAGCATGCCGGAAATGTGAATCCAGAAAGCGACGACTGGGGAGACGACCAGGAGCAACGAGCCGACGATTATTCCGGTGATTTGTTTGGTACGCGTCGGTTTCATGGCTTCGCTTGGCTGACCAGCCACCCGCGAACGGCAGCGGGCGGCCTTGCCACCCGAAGGCTAAATCGATAGTCTCAAGCCTCAAGCGAAATGAAACCTCGCCACCTGATTCCCACCCTGCTCTGCGCGCTGCTGATTGGCTATCCGCTTTCGGTCGGTCCGGCGGCGATGTTTCTTGCCAAAGCGCATCCGGGGGAGTTTACGCCGTGGTGGTTTCTGGTCTTCTATGAGCCGTTGAGCCGTGCCTCTCTGAAGGTGCCCTTCTTCGGCAAGGTCCACGGCTGGTATATGAACTTCTGGATACCGAGCGACGGCGCGGACTGCGGGGTGGCACCGCTGGAGTAGCACAAGCCGCGCTGGGAAAATGTTCCGCCGCTCGCGCCTTCAGGTGGTGGTGGTGGGGCGTTCATCGAGGCGGTGGGCGGCGTTCATGAGCAGAGTGTGCCACGGGCAGTCGATGGTGCGCTCGAAGAATCCGACGCATGGACGCTCGCTGACCTGGCCGCTCTTCCAGCCGACGATCTCGTAAACGGCATCGGCTCCGCGCAGCTTCCCCGCGGACGCATCGGTGATCTGGCCGTCCTCGAAGCGAATCCAGCCCGCTTTCTCATCGGAGAGGAACTCGACGACCGTGGTGGCTCCCGTGAGGCACTTGAGCTGGAGAATGTCGGCGGGCGGAACGTTGTTGAGGGTGGCGCGGAAGTCAATCCGCTCCCTGTCTTCCGCAGCCTTGTCGAGGGCGGCACGAAGGTGATCGATGATCGGGCGGAATTGGAGGGGCTTTTGGAGGAAGTGCAGGACGCCGAGGGCCTCGCTATGCGCCTGGTGCTCGGGAAGCGGAAAGGAGGTCATGACAATGGCCCGTGCCGAGGGATGCTCCGTGGCCATCTGCCAGAGAAAGTCCAGACCGTTTCCGTCGGGCAGGTTGATGTCCACGAGGAAAAGGTCGATCGGCAATCCCTCGGTGCGCGCCGCGGCCTCCGCCATGTTGCGCGCCCACAGGATGCGGACGTCGGGCATTTCATGCATCACCCCGCGTTCGATGATCAGCGCGGTGTCCGGGCAGTCTTCGAGGAGAAAGATGACGGGATGCTTGGAGACCATTTTGGGGGGAAGGCGTGGGTTTCTTCGTGTGTGTGACATTAGCAGTAAATATGCCGTGAAGCGGTCTCGGGGGGACGCTCCGGACGGCCAGCAAGTCCCGCTGGTTCGGCGACTTGGAGCTGCATGGCATCGTCGACAAAACGCGGCATTGCCGCCGCCAAAGAGGGGTCCACGAGACACGGCCGACCGGGTTCAGGGCAGGCAGGGCGTCGTCTCCATCGGCCGTGGCCGCCCGGGCTAGACTTCGCTGATGATTCCCGTGCTCGCGCGGACGGCGCCGATGGCCAGGAGAGCGCTGAGCAATAAACTCGGAGACGGCGTCTATCTCATGGGGGAGAGTTCGTCCAGATAACCACGGTTTTCGCTCACGGCAAGTCTTGGCCGAAGGCCGCGTCGATGTCGATGATCGCAGCCCCGCACCCGCCAAACCCGTGCCCGCCAAAAAGAAGAAGAACAACAGCAGCCAGCCGCTCGCCGGAGCGGAGTTGATCAAGGAAACGTGCCGGCGCATCCGGGTGGCGCGGAGCTATTGGGACGCGCATAACAATCGGGCCTGCCGCGGCGAACGCGAGAAGGCGCTGGCGCTCTACGAGAGTCTCAGCAAAGCGGAACGGGAGAAAGTTCCGCAGGTGCTGCGGGTCTGGCTGCGCTATCGCAGCGAGAAGTACTTTGGGGAGGGGCGCACGCCTCCGGGGAAGAGGCCCCGGTGAGGTAGGGCGCACAGGCTGGCGTCGCCCCTTCAGGGCTTTCGCCTTTGGGGGCGTGAGACCTGGGGCGTTGCCCCAGACTGGGATGTTTTCGGGCCTTTGGCCCTCTGGGCGGGTCACCTCCGGCCGTTGGAGGGGGCGCCCCCAGTGGCCCGACCGTCGGGGGGACGCCCCCAGTGGCCATTTCACCGATGCACATCGTCGCGGCGATGAGGTAGGGCGCATTGGCCTCAATGCGCCGGGAGCGGGGGGTGCCTTCTCCTGTGCGGGCAGCGGTGGAACTTGGGCGCTGCCGCGCGAGGACTTTGCCATCCCTTCGACAGGCTCAGGGCAGGCTGAGCTCGGAGCGCGCGATCCACCTGTGCGCGTAGTCGTCGCGGCGCGGCTTGCCGAATTGGAGCCAGTTATGCGGCCCGGGGAAGAGTGAGGCGGCTGACACAGCCGCGCTTTACAACGCCGGTGTCGAAGCCGCTGTGCCAGCCGCCTCACTCTTCCCCAGCCTTTCGCGACAGGCGTCTCACTCGTAGCGCAGGGCGTCGATCGGATCGAGCCGGGCGGCTTTGCGGGCCGGGTAAAAGCCGAAGAAGACGCCGATGGCGGCGCTGACGGTGAAGGCGAGGACGACGCTGCCGGGCGAGACGATGGCGTCGAAGCCGGCGAAGACTTTGGTGAGTCTGGCCGCGCCGATGCCGATGGCGACCCCAATCCCGCCCCCGAGCAGGCTGAGGGTGACGGCTTCGATGAGAAACTGAAGCATGATATCAGATCCCTGCGCGCCCACCGCGACGCGGATGCCGATTTCGCGGGTCCTTTCGGTGACGCTGACGAGCATGATGTTCATGATGCCGATGCCGCCGACGAGCAGGGACATCCCGGCGATGGTGCCGAGCAGGAGGGTAATGACCCGGGAGATGGAGCCCACGGTATCGGCGATCTCTTTTTGATTCATGATGCTGAAATCGGGATCATGATCGGGAGTGATGCGATGGCGCTGGCGCAGGAGATCGGTGATCTGCTGCTGGGCCAGGGCCATGCGCTCCCTGGCCGAGATTTGGATGCTCACGGAACGGAGGCTTTTGTCACCGGT
>Ga0302325_10001293_pt1 | contig 64557 bp, 53 predicted proteins | sample Palsa_T0_2_FD_201948 | JGI IMG/M metagenome (GOLD analysis project Ga0302325, IMG submission 201948) | Peat permafrost microbial communities from Stordalen Mire near Abisko, Sweden - Palsa_T0_2 | ecosystem: Environmental > Terrestrial > Soil > Palsa > Peat permafrost | place: Sweden: Abisko...
TCTACGGTGACGTGATGCCGACTTCGTGAAGCCGAAACTCGGCGTGGAGCGCCTTCACGGCGCGCTGCATCGCGGGTTCCTCGACGACACACGAAATGTTGTACTCCGATGAGCCCTGCGCAATAGCGATGATGTTGATTCCTTCGCGGCCGAGCGCGCTGAACGTGCGGCCCGCAACGCCGGGAGTGCCGCGCATATTCTCGCCGACAGCCGCGACGATCGCGATGTTGCGGTCTTCGGAAATGTGATCGACGGTATGTTCCTCAACTTCCGGCGCGAACGCTTCGCGCAGAGCGGCAACGGTGCGCTTTTCATCGGCCGTCGGAATCACGAAGCAGATGTCGTTCTGCGAAGACGATTGAGTTACGAAGAGCACGTTCGCGCGCGTGGCAGAGGTGGCGGCGAACGAGCGCGCGAGCACATCGGTAAGGCCGACGATTCCAGGGCCTCCGACGGTCACGAGAGTCACATCGCGAATCGCGGTGAGCGCTTTCACGCCGCTGCCGGTTGGCGTACCGTCGGCCATGATTCGCGTGCCCGGCTTTTCCGGCGCGAAGCTGTTGCGGATCCATACCGGCACATTGGCCGCCATTACGGGACGCAGCGTGTTTGGATGAAGAACTCTGGCACCGAAAAATGCAAGTTCGGCGGCTTCGTTGTAAGAAATCTCCGGGAGCGTTCTCGCTTCGGGAACGAGGCGCGGGTCCGCGGTCTTCACTCCGTCCACATCGGTCCAGATGATGGTTTCTGTCGCGCCGAGTGCGGCGCCCAGAATCGTGGCTGAATAATCCGAGCCGCCGCGTCCAAGAGTTGTTTGCACGCCTTCGAGCGTTGAGCCGATGAAACCGGTAACGACCGGCACCACGCCGTCGTTCAATAGCGGGCGAAGACGCGCTTCGGAGCGCCGGTGAGTTTCGTCCATTAGCGGCTCCGCGCGACCGTGATGCGAATCCGTGATGATGACTTCGGTGGCGGATATGGGCGCGCTGCGGCGTCCAAGCTGCGTGATTGCACCTGCGAGGAGGGGAGTCGAAAGGCGCTCGCCGATTCCGGAAATTGCATCGAGGGCGCGCGGAGTGAGTTCACGAAGAAGAGCGGTGCCGTGCAGCATCCGTTCGAGTTCGTTGAGGACGCGCGCGTGGGCTGACGCTATCGCGAGCCGCGCGCGCGAGTCCTCGACAAGTGCGTCGAGGACGGCCTCATGCTGCTTTTTCAATTCCTGAACCAACGTCGACACGTGCTCTTCTTCTCCAGCTTCGGCTCGTCGCGCTCCTTCGATGAGGCGATTTGTCACTCCGCTCATCGCTGAAACCACAACGACGATCGGCTGCCGCTCCGCAGCGGCTCTGACGATCTCCGCGGCGCGGCGGATGCAGCTTGCATCCCCCACCGAAGTTCCGCCAAATTTCATAACGCAAAGACAAGAACTCATCACCGATGGCCTCTTGGTTCCATCAGATACGTCCAACAGCAGGAGTTTGTGAATCCGGCGACTTCCGATTTATCGTAAGCTCGCAATCGCAGCGCTATTCAAAGTGTATTTCAAGCCCCGCGTTTTCGGCAGACGAATTGCCGGTGTGTGCTCAGTTGTGATTCCGGGCTACATAAGGCGAACCTGTGGAAACTTTGCCTGGAGTTAATGCGACGCGACAGCTGTGCGAGCGCTTATCGCGGCGTCCACTGCGGATGAGAAGTGAAAAGGCCGTGCACGATTCCGATTTGGTATGTGAGAAATAATCCGAAGGTCAGGCTTAATAGGCCGGTAGCAACCCGCAATGTTCGATTGAGATTCGCGAACCGGTTGCTCGCATAAGTGAATGGAACCGCGATTGCGGCGGTGATGAGCATCATTCCCGCGATTGTGCCGATGCCAAAGACGAGCAGATACGCGACGGCCCAGCGCGGTTGGCGAATGGTGGTTAGGACCAACAAGGCGACGGCGGCAGAGCCCGCGAGGCCGTGAACGAGTCCCACAACTAGAGGGCGGAGAACTTGATACATGCCGAGTTTGCCGAAAGCGCGGTCGAGGAATCCGAGCGATGGATTCTCTGCGGCGTGGGAATGTGATTCGGCGTCGTGCACGTGCGGATGGGTATGAACGTGGCCGCCGTGGCTGTGCGGATGCGAATGAACCGACGGAGAACCAGGAGAAGACGTCAGGAATTGATCGTTGACCCACTGCAACATGCCGGTGAGATTCAGAATTCCGAGCAAGATCAACATCAGGCCCACGGAGAATTCCATCGAGAGGCCGAGGCGCGTGGGAATGACCCAGCCGACAAGGATAATTCCGGCGCCGACGGCGAAAATCGTGATGGTGTGGCCGAGCCCCCATAGAGCGCCGATCCACGCGGCAGGACCAATGCTGCGTTCGCGGCTCACGATGGTGGTTACGGCAATGACGTGATCGGGGTCGGTGGCGTGCCGCATCCCGAGAAAAAATCCCAGCGCGATGATAGAGAGGACGCCGATCATGTTTGCACGATGTTCGCGATCGCCCGAATTGCGGGCCTACGCCGAAGACGACAACGAACCGAGTTCTGGCTGCAGCTTCGAAGCGCGAAGCTCCGCCTGGCGCGATCGCAGATATCCCAGGAATTCCGTCATGCCTTCGCCCGTCTTCGACGATACGTGAAAGATTTCCATTCCGGGCCGAACCGCGTGAATATTTCTGTTCGCAGCTTCGAGATCAAACTCTGTGGCGGCTGCGAGATCGAGCTTGGTTACGACGGCGACGTCCGCGGTATTGAAAATCGTGGGATATTTTAGCGGCTTATCTTCGCCCTCGGTGACGGAAATCAGCACGAGGCGCAGATTTTCGCCGAGATCGTAAGACGAGGGGCAAACAAGATTGCCGACGTTCTCGATGAAAAGGAAATCGAGAAGTCCGACGTCCCATCCGTCGAGCGCATTCTGAACCATCGCCGCTTCGAGATGGCAAAGCGTGCCAGTGGTGATCTGACGGACCGGCGCCTGACTGCGGGCGAGGCGCGCGGCATCGTTGTCAGTCGCGAGATCGCCTACGAGCGCGGCCACTCGACAGCGCGGCCGGAGCGATGTGAGAACTTTTTCCAAGAACGCGGTCTTGCCGGAGCCTGGACTCGAGACGAGGCTCGTTACAAACACTTCTGCATCGCTGAATCGTTGGCGAAGCGCGCGGGCTACTACGTCATTTTGCTTCAGAACATTTTCGCAAACTTCGACAAGCCTGGGTCTTGCGTTCATTCGACTATCTCCAGTGCCGTGACCATGAGTTCGCGTCCTTCGGCAATATCCGCGCTCGGCGTCCCGCATTCCGAACAACACATCCACTGCAATGAAGCGACGGGCCGGACCGCATGACAGTTCGGGCAATTCACCCGAACCGGAATTTCTTCGATTTTGAGCTTCGATCCCTCGAGAGGCGTTTGAAAGCACGCCATTTCGTACGAGGACAGAAGCGCGTCTTTCGCGACACCAGAGAGCTTGCCCAGTTTCAGGTGAACGGCGCCGATGTGCACATCGCCGAGGCTGTGCGCTTCGTCCTGCACGAGATCAACGATGCTCATCGCGATGGATAATTCATGCATAAGTTCATGCGCTTCGATAACGAGACAACTACCGGTTCGAAGCTGCCATTTCTTTCTCTGATTTCCCCGACTTCTCCGATGCGTCTGCGTGCGCGTTTTGCGAAGCTTCGAAGTTGGATGCGAACTGGCCGAAAGCGGCGAGCGCGGCCTGCCCGAGGCTGATTCCGCCGTCGTTCGGAGGGATGGCATGATTCGTCAATATTCGTAATCGCGAATTCTCAAGACAGCGCTTCACATCTTCGAGTAAAAGTTCGTTCTGAAAAACTCCGCCGGACAATGCAACGGTTTCGATGCCGGCAGTCTCGGCCACGGTTGTGATTGCGTCGCAGATTCCGCACGCTAAACCTGCTTGGAACGCGCGAGCAATTTCGGACGTGTCCCGGCCGCGCTGCCTGTCGCGAATCAACGCAGAGAGTAGGGGACGGAAATCGAGTTCTCTGCCGGCGAATGGGAACGGATACGCATCATTTCGTTGCGCGCCACGGGCTAATTGTTCGAGCCAAATTGCGGCCTGGCCTTCGTACGACATTTCCCGCGTGAAGCCGAGGAGGGCTGCGGCGGCATCGAAGAGCCGGCCCATCGAAGTCGTTGTGAACGTTCGCACGCTTTTCGAGATTAACTGCATCGAGCGCGCGAAACGCGTGGGGAAGTGAAATGGCGGCGCTGTGACGTCCGGCAGATCATCTAGTTGAGCGAGGAAGCCAGCGGCGGCTTGCACGGGATGTTGCGCGGCGGCGTCACCTCCTGCGAGCACCGCGGGACGCAGATGCGCGGCGCGATCGAATCCGCCGGCAACGCTTCCGACGAAGATTTCGCCGCCCCAGATCGATCCGTCGTCGCCGTACCCGGTGCCATCGAGGCTCACGCCTACGACGCGCGTCTCCCACGCATTTTCTTCTGCGAGCACTGAGGCAATGTGCGCGCGATGATGCTGGATCGCGTGCTTTTCGCCGGCGCGCAAATTTCGCGCTCTGACGGTTGAGTGGTATTCGGGATGCGCGTCGTGGACGAGCAGAACGCCGTCCCAGCACACCTCATACATCGCCATTAAGTCTTCGACCGTTTTGTCGAATGCGAGGGCCGATTCGTAATGATCGAGGTCGCCGATATGCTGGCTGACGAAGGCCTGGCCGGCGACGACGAGCGTGATCGTATTCTTTAGGTCTGCGCCCACCGCAAGAATCGGGCGGTCCACAGGAAGCGTCGCAGCCGCGCTCGGGGCATAGCCGCGCGACCTGCGCAACACTGCTGGACCGAAAACGCCCGCGCGTGCGACCGAATCGTCAACGCGGCGCGCGATTGGCCGCTCGCCGATTAGGAATGCGTCGGCAATTTCCGAAAGGCGCGCGATCGCATCGTTGTCTTCGTACGCGATTGGCTCACTTGAGCGATTCGCGCTGGTCATCACCAGGACATCGGGAGCTCCGGCGGCAAAGAGAAGATGATGAAGCGGCGTGTACGCGAGCATCACACCGAGCTCATTGTTATCGGGCGCGACTCCGGGAAACTGAGCTTTCGCGGGCGCGAGTACGATTGGCCGAGCGGACGAGGTCAACAACGATTCGGCGTCGAAGCAGAGATCGACGAGATTGCGTGCTGCTGCGAGATCTTTGACCATTACCGCGAATGGCTTTTCTTTGCGGAACTTCCTTTCGCGAAGAGCCGAAACAGCTTCGGCGTTTTTGGCGTCGCACGCGAGATGGTAGCCGCCGAGTCCTTTTACCGCGACGATTCCGCCCGAGCGAAGCGTTTGTGCGGCCTGGCGAACGCTTGCGTCGTTTGTGACGACAACATCCGGACCTACTTTCAGGGAATACGAAGGGCCGCAATCGGGGCATGCGACCGGTTGCGCATGGAAGCGGCGGTTGGCGGGATCGCCGTATTCGGCAGCGCAGAACGCGTCGAGCGGCCAGGGCTTCATCGTTGTGTTCGGGCGATCGTAAGGAAGCCGCTCGATGACCGAGTAGCGAGGGCCGCAGTTCGTGCAGTTGATATAGGGATAGTGATAGCGCCGATTTGCCGGATCAAAGAGCTCCTGGATGCATGCTTCGCAAACCGGGAGATCTGGCGAAATGCGCGCTGAGGGACGAACGTGACCGTGGCTCTCGCGAATCGTGAAATCGCTCGAGCCGATCGGCTGCGCCGCGCGGACTTCGACAGCGGAAATTGTTGCCGCGGCAGGCGCCTGCGAATTTAGCGCGACGAGAAATGTATCGAGAGCCATCGACGGGCCTTCGACGTGAATTTCGACGCCTTCTTCGCCATTCAGAACCCAGCCAGCGAGAGTATGTTCTTGCGCGAGCCGATAGACGAACGGGCGAAATCCGACGCCTTGAACGACACCGCGAATTCGGATTGAACGGGCATCCGGCAATTCCTCTAATCTCTTTTCGCCACTCATATCCGCGCTAGTCTGCGCTGCGCGTTAATCTGTGTTGACCACGCAGCCGTGGCCTTGCCATCCGATTTGCGATACCACGCCGTCTTCGACGAGGACCGGCACGGTGCGCTGCCCGCCGGTTAGCTCCTTCATGCGCGCGCGGGCGGCAGGATCTGCTTCGACATCGTATTCGAGGAATTCGACGCGTCGCCATTCAAGCCACTCACGCATTTCCTGCGTGTGAGGACAGCGCGCGGAACCGAAAAGCTCGAGCTTAGCCACGCCCTAGAACCTCCAGCGCTTCACGGATGACGTGATAAATCGAAGCCTGGACTTCCTGAATGCGCGGAATGTAATCGCAATTGACGACGATAGGAAAATCCACGAGATTTCGCCGCACGATTTCACCGCCGTCGTATCCGAGAAGCGCAGCCGTAAGAAGCCCGCGCTTGCGAGCTTCTTCGAGCGCCATGATTACATTCTTCGAGCCGCCACTCGTCGAAATTCCCACCGCGACATCCTCGGGCCGCGCTTGGGCAATCAATTGCCTGAGAAAAATCAATTCGATGCCGACGTCGTTGGCGATCGCCGTCACGTTAGCGGGTTCCAGGGAAAGCGACACCGCCGGAATCGGCTGATACGTACTGGGAGGGATGATGCAGTCAAGCGCCCAATCATTTGCATCCGTCGCAGAACCGCCGTTTCCGAAAATTATCAGTTTGCCTCCGCGGTCGAGGCGCTCGCGGATTGCGAGAGATGCGTTGCTGATTTTTTCCGCTTGCTCGCTCGCGGCCTGAGCGCGCAAGCGAGCATCATCATCGACCTTCATGCGAATTGATCGCGCGGCCCCCGCCACGATTTCGCCGGTCTCCTGTTTCTGCTGTCCGAGGAAAGGATAGAGAAATTCCGCGGCACCGACGTCGTGACCGAGCTCGCGATGCTCAAAGAAAACGTGCACCGTTTCCCATAGCGTGTGATAGAGAATCTCGATCAATTCCTGATGCATGAACGCGTCGGTGGTCGCGGCACCGACAGCGTAAGTGCCCGTAAGGCCCGGCAGAGCGAACGTCATCGCCTTGCGCTCTTGCGCCAGATCGAGCGCCGCCCATACTTCCGGATCGCCTTCGGGTGGGCCGAATCCCATGACGATATCTTCGGAACGGAGTAGCGCTTCGAGCCACGGACGGAACTCGATGGAGAGATCGAGCGCGGGAAGAGCCCGCTTGCCGACAATCACGGGGTGAACAAACTCCACGGAGACGTGTTGCGCGTCGGTTGCGTAAGGCCCGCGACCAAACGCCAGCAGGCGGCCTCCGCGCAAAAAGCGATCTGACATTTCGCGGCACGCCTCAGCCAGACGCATCGCTTCACGTGCGAAAAAAAAATCGTTTATTTCATTCCGCGCGAGCAGGCGCTGCTCGACGTACGCGGAAAGTTCGACACCGGTGGCAATTCTGTGTCCCAAAGCATTCGCCTCTAACAGATTCGAGGGAGCGGATCGCCGACGAGCATGTCAACGATACGGCTCGCGCCATAACGCGTCAGCGCCAGGACCGAACCCGCAGGCTGATCGCACATTTCGCCGATGATACATGCATCCTCGCCGCCCGGAACTGCGCGAAGAGCGGCGAGCCCCGCGTTCGCCGCTTCTGCCGATAAAATTGCGAGGAACTGGCCTTCGTTGGCGATGTGAAGCGGATCCAACCCAAGCAGCTCGCATGCACCGCGAACTGCGTCGCGAACTGGAACTGAATCTTCCTGAATTTGCACGCCGAGGCCGCAATCGCGGGCGAGTTCATTGAGCGAAGTAGCAACGCCGCCGCGCGTCGGATCTCGCATCCAACGAATCCCGCCTCCGGCTGCCTGCGCGAGCGCTTTCACGAAAGGAAGAACCGAGCGCGTGTCCGACTGCAGTTCGGCTTCGATTTCGAGTTCGCCGCGCGCGAGCAGGATGGTGATGCCGTGATCGCCGATCGGGCCGGAGAGAAGAACTTTGTCGCCGGGGCGAACGGTGCGCGGATCTACTTTTACTCCGGGCAAGGGGCGGCCGATTCCGGCGGTCGATATGTACATCGAATCCGCTTTGCCATGCTCGACGACTTTTGTGTCGCCGCCGGCAATCACGATCCCAGCTCGGCGCGCAGCCGCACCCATGGCGCGGACTTCTGCTTCGAGAATTTCCGTGGGCAAACCGGCTTCGAGAACATACGTCGCGACAATAGCTTCCGCACCGGCACCCGACACCGCCAAATCATTCACTGTGCCGTTCACCGCGAGCTCGCCGATAGAGCCGCCGGGGAAGCGAAGTGGCTTTACGACGAAGCTGTCCGTGGTGAACGCTACGCGAATGCCGTCAATCTGCACGTGCGCTGCATCGCCAAGAATTTCCGAGGAGGATTCAAACAGAAGCGGAACGAACAAACCTTCAATCAGCCGGCGGCTGGCCTTGCCGCCTGCCCCATGCGCCATCTCAATCTGCGGTTCGCGGAAGCGGATTTTTGTGGCCGTGGCCGCCATCGAGTCTCCATCCTTCACGCCGATGAACTCAGGCTCGCCGAAGCACTCAGGCCGACAAGCGCAGCCGTTTTTCGATGCTCGTAATTATAAAACGCGGCGCACGATCCCTCAGACGAGACCATCAGCGCGCCGATCGGATGCTCGGGCGTGCATTCATTGCCGAAGAGCTTACATTGCGCCGGTTTGAGTACGCCCTTGAGCACTTCGCCGCACTGCGCGGCTTTTGGATCGGTGACGCGAATGCCAGGGATGCTGAATCGCTGCTCTGAATCCCACTGCGCGTACTCGTCGCGAATTCGTAGCGCGGACTGCGAAATGAAGCCCAAGCCTCGCCATTCGAAATATGGCCGGAGCTGAAAAACTTCGGCCATCGCTTTCAGGGCGGCGCGGTTGCCTTCCCATGGCACAACCCGCTTGTATTGATTTTCGACGCGCGCCTCGCCCTTTCGAAGCTGCTGCAGGAGCATTAGGATCGATTGCAGGATATCGAGCGGTTCGAAGCCGGAGACGACAATGGGCTTGCCTTGATTTGTCGCGATCCATTCATACGGGCGGCATCCGATGACGGTGGATACGTGGCCCGGGCCGACAAAACCGTCGAGGCGCATGTCCGGTGAATCCAAAATGGCGCGGATCGCCGGAATAATTGTGACGTGATTGCAGAAGACCGAGAAATTCTTGAGGCCTTGCGCTTTTGCGCGCATCAAGATCAGCGCCGTGGATGGCGCGGTGGTTTCAAATCCGATGGCGAAGAACATCACATGCTTCGACGGGTTCGCCTTCGCGAGCTTCAGCGCGTCTGACGGGGAGTAGACGATGCGGACGTCCATGCCGCGAGCCTTATGCTCGAGCGGGCTTCCTTGCGTGCCGGGAACGCGCATCATGTCGCCGAAGGCCGTGAACATCACGTCGGGATCGGCTGCCATGGAGAGCCCGTCATCAATTCTTCCCATCGGCAGAACGCAAACTGGGCAGCCGGGCCCGTGGATCAGCTCGATATTCGGAGGCAGAATATCTTTTAACCCAAACCTGTAGATGGCATGCGTGTGACCGCCGCAAACTTCCATTAGACGATAGTGCCGTCCCGGATCGGTTAGGCGGCGAATCTCGTCGGCTGTCTTGTTGATCAGTTCCGGTTCGCGGAATTCGTCAACAAATCGCATGGCGTCCTTTCAGTTTGTGCGCAGTCACAATTTGGCTGCGGTCACTCTGCCTGAGGCATCGCAGATGCCGCAGGCTGCTCATTCGGGCGCTTGTCCTCTTGATCGTGCAAGCCGTAGCCTTGCACCTCTTGCAACGCGGCTTCCGTTTCGCCGAGCATCGCCAGCGTGCGCATTTGATCGATGGCGTCTTGTTCGCTGATTTTGCTCATGGCGAAACCGACGTGGATGAGAACCCAATCGCCCGTCACGGGCTTGTCGTCTTCGAGCAATCCGAGATCGACGCGGCGCCGCACCCCTAGCACATCGACCGACGCGGAATTTCGATCGGCGTCAGAGATTTCGACAATCTTTCCGGGAATGGCAAGGCACATGTAGCATCCTCCCGACCAATTCAGCTCGTTTTCATTGCTATCCATATCTCTAATCACCGCTGGCGCGCAACAATATTGAAGCTGAGCTTCAATTCGTCCTTTACTTTGAGCGTGCCTCCCGCAACGGAGACGAGCGGGATATCGAAATCCGTTTGCAGCAGCGAGAAATCGCCCGAGGCTTGAAGCGTCCCGTTGGCCAGCAGCACTTGCGCTGGGATTTCTAATGGTCTCGTGACGCCGTGGAGCGTCAAATCGCCCTTTACGACGACAGACAACCGGGTGTCGCCGACCGCTCTTGAGGTTACTTCATTGCTTTGAAACGAGATCTCAGGAAATCGGGATGTCTCGAGAACGTCGTGCTTCATCCGAGTTTCAATCTCCTGGCGGTCCTTCGAATTCACATCATCGCTTACCGTGAGCGAATCCGCGCGGATGGAAAAATTGAGCGAGGCCTTATCGGGAAATTCGGGCGCAAACCGGGCTTCTCCGGTGAAATCCTGCACTGCAATCGTGGGATTGTGGCCGAAGCCCGAAAAAAGTCCACTGGCAAATGCGCGAATTGTGAATCTGCTTGCGGCGGCGTCAAATATGTACGGTGCCGCTTCGTCCTTCGCGGTCATCCCTGCTCCGGTAGTTGCGGACATCTATTCTCACCTTTGCTTTGCCGGGCACGCACGACGCAGCGGGAAAAAATTACCAGCGACGCCTTGCGCAGTGCAGCCGCTCGCGCGACAAGGCCTCGAAGCAGCGGCCAAGATGCGCCGACACTTGGAGTATTTCGGCGCCCAATCCTGCACCCAGGCGACCCTTACATCGAGCGAATCTTCATGTACCGCTCAATATCGGGCATTACATTTCCCGCGAGATCAGCGATGCCCAATTGCCCCATGTATCTTCGGACGATGGGATTGGAAAGGATAAGTCCCGCTCCAAAGACCACCAGAGCCACTCCGCCGAGCATGTACAAAGTGTCCTTGTTCAATGCGTCGCCGTTACTTACGCGCTCAATCGATTCCATCGCTTAACTCTCCTCTCATGTCATGGGCCCTTCATCGGCCTTTCACTGAATTTCACTGGGTAGAATTTGAACCAGCTTCCAGGCTCTCTCCTCTGATTATTTTGCCTACTAGCGATTCAACCAAGCTCGCGGCGGGTTCTACAGCAGCCGCAAGAGGCTCGCTCAATCCCATCTTTCCTTCTTCGCCGCCAAGATCCTGAGGTTCACAGCCGACGAGCAATACGCGGCTCAATTTTTTCTCCATGGTTTTCGCGAGGCGCAGCACGTTCAGCGGATTCATTCCGTGCGTTTCGATTGTCGCAGGCGACTCCGGCGAATCGAGTGAGTCCAGATCGGGCTCGACGACGTAGAGCGTTCCGGGCGCGTCTCCGCGCGGGCACGCATCCACGAGAATCGTGACGTCATAGCCGTCGAGCAGCGCATACGCCAGATCGAAACCGCGAATGCCAAAGTCGGTGACTCGAACCGATTCCGGGAGCTTGCGCTCGGCCAGCGCGCCAGCGACTTCCACGCCGAACGCGTCGTCGCCCAAGAATATGTTTCCGATTCCGGCGACAAGAATACGCGGCGTGCGCACGGAATTTGAGGGGCGATGACCGGCCGCATTCACTGGTTCCACTTCCTCCGGTGAAAAAAAGAAGCGGTGGCCGGGCTGGCGTTCTGTGCCGAGGTCCCGTCCGGGATCGTCGTTGATGATGACCGCCAAATGGACTTTCCCTTCGTAATCCTGCTCAATCGCTTCGACGGTTGCGATCTTGCCGCGCAGAGCGATGTCGAGGACGTCGCCGCCTTCTCGAGGCCACAATCGAAGGTGGTCGCCGGGGCGCACTTCTACGCCGCCAATCTCGAGGCTGTCGAGAGTGCTTTTGTCTTCGAGTAGCCGCCACTCCCACTCATTCATCGGGGGTCCTCGTTCATCTTGCGTCGCGATTCGCGGGGCGCACGCTGCGAAGCGCTCCGTGGAGCTTCATGAATTGTTCTTCAGGAAGCGATTCGGTGCGCTCCAGGATGCGGCGGGCGCGGTCGTCGCCGTTCCGCACTTCCTCTTTCTCTTCGTCGGTCATGGTGAGAATTCGCAGCGCCAGGATTTCGTCGATTTCCGTGCCGTCGCAAAGGTCGCCCGCGCTCTCCGGAGCGATCTTCGGGTAGTCATAAAGAATGATCGGCGAGACGAGCATGGTGTCGCGCTCACCCTCCTCGCCAACGAGGACGGGCCAATAGCCGGAATTTTGGCACTGCGCCGTTTCTGCCGCGAGCCCGGCGGGAGGATCGAGAAGAGAATTGAATTGGCCTTGCGCGACGGTCAAAATCGCGTGGGTCGAAACCAGCGAATAATTCAAAAGCTCGTCGCGGCTTTGCAGAGATTGATTTTCTGCCGGAGTAAAATTTCTCACACGGAGGGTCACGCGCAATAGTCCGTCGCGAAGCCGCACGGCCGAGAGTTCGACTTCGCCTCGTAACGGCTCTTGCCTGCGGACAAGAACGCCGACGATTCGGCCGTCCGTTTCGCGCAACGGCTCGATCTCGGACCGTTGAGGAAATGAAAAGGCCTCGACGCGCGGCTCGCGGAGTAGCTGCTCGATTCGCGCATCAACGCCAACTTCGCGCTCCACGGCCTCCTGCCAGGCCTGGAACGAACGGCCGGCGACCTGCAATGAATCCACCATTTCGAATTTTGGCTCAGCGCCTTCGGGAAGATCGGCGAGAGGCGGCGAGACCGCGCCTACGCTCCGGGCGATGAGCTGAAGGAACCTAATTTTCACGGCAATTGCGGTCTTGGAGGATCCTGTCACGAGGCAATCGGAGCACATCGCCCAGGCATCGCTGACATCTGAATTTTCTGCTCTAGGTTTCGGCGCAAGAACACCAAAATTGAAACGTCGGCGATTTTTAAGTGCAGAAGGACGGTAGGGATACAGAATGTATCCCTCGTAGAGAACGGCATTCGCGATTTCTTCGATGGTCTTTGCGTTCACAATCGCACCGGTTCTTCCACAGCGGCTAGCAACTCCTCAAGCGCCTGCTCCCACGTGGGGATTCCCCTGCGCATCTTGTATTGATAAAGGCGGTCAAAGATGTCCCTACGCACCGAGAGCCACGCGCTGTTGGGATAGTGGACGTCCATTAATTCGCGCCAAGTCTTAACCGGCAGGCGAAACTTCGCTTCCTTTTCCCACGATATAGGCGAAACGCGGAGCGCGCCTTCGGAATCTCCGTAGAACGCGGTTCCGCTAAAGAGGAAGCAAAGAGGCAAGTCGCCATCGCTGAGCGCATGGAAATATTTTGTCGCTGCCACGTTGAAGTCGAAGGTGCACGGCACAGGAAGTTCCACGGTGGTCGAGCCCGTGAATTGCGGAACCACAATACTCGCGTGTGTCCAGAGCATGGTGCGAAGCGTCTGGCTCCAACGATCCGGCTCTCCGAACAAATCGAGCAGCTTGGCCTGTTCTTCCGGGCTGTAGTGGCGCCGCGTGGCTTCGATTTGAATTTGACAGCGAACGGCCGCGGTGTGGATGACTTCATCGGCTGGCGCGTTTTTCACGCGCATCTGAAAACCGAGCGTAGGAACGGCGGAGAAAGGAATTACCGAAGCGCTCTCGATTTGGAAATTGAGATCAGGCATCGGAACGCTCGTCTTCGACTCCGGCTTTTCTTCGCAGATCGTCGAAGAAACTTTCAATTTTCTGCCACACTTCGGCGCCGCCAGAAAATCCCTGCCAATTACTCCGAATCAGGCCGACCAGGCGATAGCATTCATCGATAGGCACGACGTAACACGACGCTCCGCTGAATCCGTGCGTCGGATTCACGCGATTCACAAGCAGCGCTTCTACGTCCGGCTCCATATTCTTCAACACGGGATTGTCTTCGACAATTTCTTTCCAGCTATCCAGATTCAGAAGCGATTCGGTGGCGCCGGCCGGGCTCGGATAGAACGCGACCACTTTGCTGTGAACGCTGCTGTCGTAAAAAAACGCCATCCCAATGGGAATCATCAACGATTCCCATTGCCCGTCCGTCATTCGAAAGTCTTTCAGGAATCTAACGTCGCGGGGCACGCGCTTGAATTTCGCGCCTTCTCTGTGACTGAACAGAATGGCGCAGGCATCGCACGCGCAAATCAGTTTTCGCGCCGCCGGCTCCAGCAAGTGCTGATGTTCCGGCGCGAGATCAACCTTACAGAGTTCGCACTTCTCGGCGGCGCTGCGCTTCTTCGCAAACTGGCGCAGAGTGGCGAACGGACTTTCGGGAGCCGGTACGAACGCAATCGTCACAATATTGCTCCGGCGCGTTGAACTTTCGAGAGAGGCATTGCGATCCTTGCGTGATTCTGTTCCACCAGGAGGGGCAGCGGCGCGAGGTGTAAGGCCGTCTGATCTACTCCGCGTCCGGCGCGAACGACATCGTAGCGCAACTTGCAAGATGGGCACGCCAAGACCGCCGCTTCGAGCAACGCGCCATCGAGAGCATGGCCGCAGCCTGGACAGCGATTCTCGTAGGCGTAGTAGTTCCCGTCGAGGCGGCAGAAAAGAAATTTCACGCCGCTAACGTCAAGAACTGAAGCTGCTCCCGGAAGAAGCGAATGAATTCCGTCAACTTCTTCCCATTCGGTGCCGTCGCGAGCGGGGTCGAGCGCATGTCCGTTGTTTTGCAACTGCTCGATGGGAACATATCCAGGAATTGGCGCTGGAGCTTGAGTGACGCCATCCACGATGAGGCGCGTAACATCGGGCGCGGCTTCGAAGATGGCGTCTTCGATCGCGAGCTTCAATGTAACCGCCGAGGACGGGCAGCCGTGGCAACTACCGTCGAGCCGCAGCTTCACCACGCCCGCGTCATCGACGTGCAGCAATTCGACGTTCCCGCCGTGCGACTGTAAGTAAGGCCGAGTTTTCTCGAGAGCTTCGCGAACGCGGGTTTCCAAGTCGTCCGGGTGCAGGCCGTGCAGCAATAGAAGGCCTTTCACCACATCATCCCGCTGCAAGCGAGCCATGATTTCTTCGCCGGCCGCGCCAGTGTTGTAGACGATTTCCAAGGCGCGTTCCAAGCCCTCGCCGTGCATTTCCATCAAGGCTTGTACGAGGCGCTTCGCGGCTGCGCGCAACTCCACGTCTGCTGATTGCTCCAGCTTGCGGATCAAGTCCTCAATGACTTGCGCCCGCTGCTGAAACTCGTTGCGGTTAGCCATTCGATTGTCCCTGTAGATGAAGAAGCGAGGCGCGGCTGCAAAAGGTGGCGGTGTCGATCCATGAACTTCAAAACGACCCTTTTGCGAGCCGCTGCCTCACCTCAACTCTGGGTGTTCAAGACTGTTGCAAACCGAACATCGGGGAATGATGCGTCTCAAGAACTTTGCCCTTCCCCAGGTACATATGTACGCCACACGGCAGGCACGGGTCAAAGCTCCGCACCGCTCGCATGATGTCAATGCCCTTAAACTTGTCCGGCCCGTTGTCCTCAAAAATCGGCGTGTTCTGCACCGCGTCCTCATACGGACCCGGCGTCCCGTAAATATCGCGCGGGTTGCCGTTCCAGGGCGTCGGAGGATAGGGGTGGTAGTTTGCGATCTTGTGATTTTTAATGACGACGTGATGGGAAAGCACTCCGCGCACGGCTTCGTGGAAGCCGCAACCGATTGCTTCCTCCGGAACCTTGAACTCGTTCCAAGTGCGTGTGCGTCCCGCGTGCAGTTCCGCCAAGGCCTGTTCCATGAAATACATCGCGCAACATGCCGCGTACACCTGGAAGTACGTCCGAGCGCGATCGCGTTCGATGGCGTTGCTCCACTTCGGGATTTTCCATTCGAACTCGACCTCTGGCAGCGACACTGTCTTGGGGAGATACATTTTAACGCTGGTGCCCGTGGCTTTTATGTAGCCGATATCCACGAGTCCAGCTAATGCCGTGGCCCACAGGCGAGCGATCGGTCCGCCGCCGGTGTCGAGTGCGAGGTGATCGCCGGTCCGTTTGTCGAACCAGCGCGGGCACATGACCCAGCTGTACTTGCCGGCGAAATCGCGCTTCTGCGGCCGCGGGATTGTCGTTTGGTTCCAGGGATGATGCTGATCCACCGGATTGCCGAGGGGATCCTTCTTCACGAACACCTCGGAGCTCTGCCAATCATCGTAATAAGAATGGCCAAGCAGAATCCGGATGTTCAGGTTGATGTCCACGAGATCCGTGGTCACCAGCTTGCCGTCCACAACGACGCCAGGAGTCACGTACATCGCGCGGCCCCAGCTCGTCATATTCTTGTACGTGTAGTCGCATACGGCCGGATTGTTGAACGAACCCCAGCAACCGAGCAGGATGCGGCGCTTCCCAACTTCCTCATAGCCTGGGAGTGCCTCATAGAAGAAGTCGAAGAGGTCATCGTGAAGCGGCACGACTTTCTTCATGAATTCCACGTACTTCATCAAACGAACCAGGTAATCGGTGAACAGCTGGACCGTGGGAACCGTGCCGACTCCGCCGGGATATAGAGTTGAGGGATGGACGTGGCGCCCTTCCATCAAGCAGAACATCTCACGCGTCATGCGGCTCATCTGAAGCGCTTCGAGATAGAACGAGCCTGTGAAGGGATTGAGAGCGCGCATGATGTCCGCGATGGTCTTGAAACCATGCAGACGCGCGTTCGGTGATTCGGTCTTCTGGGCTCTCTCGAAAACGCCAGGATTCGTCTCCTTGACCATCTGCTCGCAGAAGTCCACGCCGACCAAGTTGTCTTGAAAGATGTTGTGGTCGAACATGTACTCGGCGGCTTCGCCAAGATTCACGATCCATTCGCCGAGGGCCGGCGGGCGAACGCCGAAGGCCATGTTCTGCGCGTACGTCGCGCAGGTGGCGTGGTTATCGCCGCAGATGCCGCAGATGCGGCTGGTGATGAAGTGGGCGTCGCGAGGATCTTTCCCCTTCATGAAAATGCTGTAGCCACGAAAGATCGACGATGTGGAATGGCACTCCGCGACGCGGCGAGCGCCAAAGTCAATCTTCGTGAAGATCCCGAGGCTGCCCACAATTCGGGTTATCGGGTCCCAATTCATCTCGACAAGATTTTGCTTCCCAGTCGGAGTGTCCTTCAAAGTGCCAGTAATTGTGCCCATCTCGGCTCCTTTGGTAAATCAATAGGACTTCGGGTGATACCCGGTGGTCAGTTCAGCGCGCGGATGGCGCCACTTCGGCTCTTTGTTGAGCGTTGAGTTGGTAAAACTGCGAAGAGCGCTTATCGTGCGCCCATAGATTGCCACGCCGTTGGTCGAGAGCGTCGCGCCCGGCGGTTCGTCCATGAAAGGCATGAACTTGTCCGGGAACCCAGGCATGGTGCAGCCGATGCAAATTCCGCCGACGTTCGGGCACCCGCCGATGCCTGCCATCCAGCCGCGCTTGGGAACGTTGCAGTTCACTACGGGTCCCCAGCAGCCCAGCTTGACGATGCATTTCGGCGAGCCGTACTCTGTCGCGAAATCGCCCTGCTCGTAATAGCCCGCGCGATCGCAGCCTTCGTGAACCGTCTTCCCGAAGAGCCAAGCCGGACGCAGTTCATCATCGAGAGGAATCATTGGGGCGAGGCCTGCGACTTGGTAGAGGAGGTAGAGGACCGTTTCCATGAAGTTGTCGGGTTGGACCGGACAACCGGGAACGTTGACGATTGGGAGGCCCGCTTTGGAACGCCACTTCCAACCGAGGTAATCCGCGAGGCCCATACATCCGGTGGGATTTCCGGACATCGCGTGGATCCCGCCGTATGTGGCGCAGGTTCCGATCGCGATTACCGCGGTGGCTTGCGGCGCCAACCGGTCAATCCATTCATTTGTTGTGATTGGCTGTCCGGTTTTGGCATCGGTGCCGACTGCGGCCCAGTAGCCTTCTTTCTTGATTTTTTCGTTCGGAATTGAACCCTCGACCACAAGAACAAAAGGCTCGAGCTTGCCTGCGGCGGCTTGATAGTAAAACTTCATAAAATCGTCGCCGCATTCGTAGGCGAGGACGGGATTGTGCAGATGGACTTTCGGAAGGCCCGGAATCGCTCCCAACACCACATCTTCGATGCTCGGCTGCATGGCGGCCGTCACCGAGACTGAATCACCGTCGCAGCCCAGCCCGGCCGTGATCCAAACAACGTGAACCTCGGCGACCGCCGGCGGTTTTTGAGTTTTTCGACCGTAGGGAACAGCTTCTGGTGCCATAGCTGACGCTCCTTTCCGGCACTGACCTGTGTCTGCTACTCTTTCACTCGGATTGACTTGGTTCCCGTTTGGTTACAACAAATAAACACGTTCGGCATCCGGCGCGGAATCCTGTCGTCTCAATCGTCTTAGTGCAGCGGACGCACTTGTGCTACGGCTATATAGCCCGCAGGAAACCAAATACATCCGATGGCGAGAGCGGCTCAAGCGGGTACCGCCCCGATTTGGTATCAGGGAGAGGGAGCATCGGCGTATCGGGGTTTTCCCGATGCTTTCTTGCAAATTCGCGGTTTATCATCGAAAAATTGATTTCCGTCGCAAATCGAGAAGTTGTCTGCGTGGAATGTGTACCGAAGGATAACGACATTAGCTGGCTCGTTCGGTCAAATTCCATTCAATCGCATGCTGCATAAGTTCGCGCGCGTTCCGAAGCGAGAGTTTTTCTTTGATGTGCGCCTGGTAGGTTTCCACCGTTTTCACGCTGATGTGCAATTCTTCGGCAATCTGGCGCGTGGCGTGGCCGTCGCCGATCAGGCGAAAGACTTCGAGTTCGCGATCGGAAAGATCAGCCATGGGCGAATGCTTCACGGTCGCTGCGCCTCGCACATACTGCTGTAGCATCTTCCCCGCGATTCGATCGCTTAGGTAAACACCGCCGTTCAAAATTCTGCGAATGGCGACCAGAACTTTTTCGGTCGCCTCTTGTTTCATGATGTAACCATTGGCGCCTGCGCGAATCGCCCGCTCTGCATAAGTGGATTCGTCATGCATCGAAAGCATGAGAATAGGGAGCGACACATTCCTCGCGCGAATCGCCTTCACGAGTTCGATTCCGTCCGGCCCAATAAGAGAAATATCCACGATCATAACGTCAGGCTGAAGTGTCGTGAGGGCTTGCAGAGCGGAATGCGCCTCTTCAGCCTCCCCGCAAACGAACATGTCGGCCTCGCGGTTGATCATGAGCCCGAGACCTTGACGCACGATAGGATGATCGTCAACAACGTACACTCTGTATTTTTTCGGCGAAGCGCCCAGCGGAGCCTTTGCCGTCATGGTTTGCATCCGCTCGACCTCAGTTCGTGATCTTTGACCGGAAACGCACAATCAATCGATGTTCCACCAAGGGGTGTCCGCCCCACTTGCAGCGTTCCGCCGATCATACTCGCGCGGTATCGCATGATATGCAACCCCATGCCGTTATCGGATGCGGGTACGTCCGAAATGCCGGCGCCGTCATCGGAAATGGTTAAGGTGCATCCGTTCTTGAAGGACGATAGCCGGATGATCACATGCTTCGCTTTGCCGTGCTTGATCGCGTTGTTCACCGCTTCCTGCGCGATGTGATAGAGATGGGTCGCCACGTTCACGTCGCCGATCAAAACTTGATCGTCGCAATCGAAGCGGCAGGAAATTCTGAATAGATCTTCGATTTCGCCTGCCAGTTGCTTCAGACCTGACATCAGCCCATGCGTTTCCGACATAACGGGAAGCAATCCGCGAGCCAGCTCGCGAGATTTGCTGACGGCCACGTTCACGAGCTTGAGAATCTTTTCCGCGTCCGCCGATTCGGGGAGCGCAGCCTCGGCCAATTTCTGCTGGAGCACTTTGCTCATGAATGCAATGCCCGTCAGGTGCTGGCCCAATCCGTCGTGAAGGTCCTGCCCGATTCGCCGCTGCTCGCGGCTGCTGATCTCAAGAATGGTTTTCTGCAGGCGCTGGCGCTCGGTGACGTCAATTCCAGTCATGATGATGAACTCCACCGATCCATCCCTATGCGGAAGAAAAGTGTTCGACCATGAAATTCGCCGCGGAGTACCGTTTCGCGTGGCCCAATACGCTTCGTATTCGATCGGCTTGCCACCGTCACCAGGTTCTGAAAATATCGCTTTCATTTGCTCGAGTTCATCCGCCACAGGGAACAGATCCCAAATGTGATGGTTCCGGACTTCCGCGAGTGAATATCCCGTCGTCAATTCGCAGGCGCGGTTGAATCGCACAACGCGTCCGTCGCAATCCACCACCACCACGAGCGCGCCCACAGTATCAAGAATGGCGGAGAGAACGTTGCGCTCTTCCTGCAACGCCGCTTCTGCTTCTTTCAGTTCGGTGATGTCAAATCCGACGCCGTGGATAAACCACGGCCGGCCATCGTCGTGGCGGACCATGTTCGCTTCGCACTGAAACCAGACGACGCGGCCGTCTCGCGCTAGAACTCGATACACAGAACGCAGAGGCCGGCCGGAAAGAAACATTTGGGCCGCTTCGATGCTCCATCGGTCCTTATCCTGCGGGTGGATTTGTTGGTACCAGCGGACTGGATCCTCGAGCCATTCCTGCTGCGAGAAGCCAAGCGTCGCTTCGATCTGAGGACTCACGTACGCTTCGCCGATTCCGCGATCCATGTAAGCCATGAAAACAATCGCGGGAATCTTTTCGACCAGGGCCCGGTATCTGGCCTCGAGCGCGGGAAAAGTTTTGTCGGCGGGCGACTGGCGCGTTGCCGTTCCGGAATCGAGGCTGCCGGATCTGATCGATGTCAAAAAGTTTTGGGCATACGTGCCGGCGAGCTGCAGGAGGATGCTCTCAGCCTCTTCCGAGCCTGTGATGCGTGAAGCGCATTCGTCCGGCTCAAGAGAATCGCCAATCGTTCCCGGCCATCGGCTGACTTCGGACATCCGTTACCTCAAGTTACGGCTGCGGATTATTCTGCCCTGACGTTTGAGCGCTCTTGGCGCGCCAGCTAGGCTCTTTATTGAGTGATGCCTGCGTGAACCGGCGCAGTGCATGAATCGCGCGTCCGTACGTCGTCACTGCATTGGATGAAAGCAGCGAACCCGGTGGCTGGTTCATGAACGGCATGAACTTGTCGGGAAATCCAGGCATCGTGCATCCAATGCAAATCCCGCCGATATTTGGGCAGCCGCCAATCCCATTCATCCAGCCGCGCTTTCCCACGTTGCATTGCACCACCGGGCCCCAGCATCCCAGCTTCACGATGCAAAGTTTGGAGCCGTACTCGTCGGCAAATTCGGCTTGCTCGTAATATCCGCCACGATCGCAACCTTCGTGAACCGTTTGCCCGAAAAGCCAGGTCGGCCGCAACGCGTCGTCGAGTGGAATCATCGGAGCGCGTCCCGCGACCATATTGAGTAGATACAGCAAAGTCTCCGTGAAGTTGTCCGGCTGTACCGGGCACCCGGGAATGCACACGATCGGAATGTTCGCCTTTGACTTCCAGTTCCAGCCGAGATAATCCGGCAGGCCCATGCATCCGGTGGGATTGCCCTCCATGGCGTGAATGCCGCCGTAGGTCGCGCACGTTCCGGCGGCGATCACGGCCCACGCGTTCGGCGCGAGACGATCGATCCATTCGCATGTCGTAATCGGCTGGCCCGTCTTGGCGTCCGTGCCGAGCGAGGCCCAGTAGCCTTCTTTCTTATTGTTTTCGTTCGGAATGGAACCTTCGATCACGAGAATGAACGGCGCGAGTTTTCCTTCTGCTGCACGATGAAAATCTCTTAAGAAATCGTCGCCGTTTTCGAAATCGAGAAAGGGATTTCGCAGTTTGATCTTGGGGATCCAAGGAAGCGCGCCACTGATTAATTCTTCGATGCTCGGCTGCGTGGCAGCGGTCATCGCAATCGTGTCGCCATCGCAACTGAGGCCCGCCGTAATCCACAGAACGTCGATTTCTTTAATCGGTTCTTTAATCGATCCGATTCGAAAATCCTGCGGCGTGGAAACGTCTGCCATGCAAGTGTTCCTCGCGAATTACCGTCGCAAACTACTGACGCTGATCTCGAGACCTTACTGGCCGGAGATTGTATCGAAATTCGCCAGCGGCAGCGGCATTTTCTGGCGGCTCCCGCGCTTTCGACGAATATTCAACTGTTCCGTTTCGGCAGTGGCCGAACCGACGGCTCTCCACCCTCGTTATTTGCGCGACAGGATCACACTTTGCGCACCAGCGGGAAGAGACACGAACTCGTTGGATGTGAACCCAGCTTGGCGAAACATTGCGACGTACTCGGAGAATGAGTACCCGTCGCCACCGGCCGTCGTGCCAAGCCGGAAGCTCTCCAGTCAGTGGAACTACTACTTTAAAATCTGATTTTCCCTTGACTTATCTTTCGGCGCATCAGTAGTATGCAAAAAAATTCGGATCTGGCTTCGTCGGGCGAACTCGCTGACGGCATTATGGAGCAGAGACGAAAATGGGGTCGGGGGGTAACATGGAATTCCTTAAAAAACTGATAGCTCTTGGTGTGTTCGCGGCACTTTTCGGCGGCGTGGCGTTCGCACAGGGCGGCGCGACCGGCGCCATCAGTGGCTCAGTTCAGGATGCCTCGGGCGCCGCGATCGCCGGCGCAAAAGTTGCGGTCATCGACGAAGGGACCGGTCAAGTCGTCCGCGATTTGACCAGCGATTCCACGGGGCTTTTTTCTGCCCCTCTTCTTCCCGCTGGGACGTACTCCGTCGAAGCAAGCGCACCGGGATTTGCCCCAACTAAGTTCAGCGGCGTCGTAGTCCGTGTTACAGAGAACGCGCGCATGACGGCTGTGCTTAACGTCACGAGCGTCAAGCAGGAAGTGACTGTGACCGCCGAAGTCACGGCGGTCAACACCACCGCGCCCGTGACCGGTCAATCTCTTGGGGCCACTGAAGTCACCGACCTACCGATGGCCACGCGAAATTTTCAAACATTGCTGGCACTCTCAGCGGGCGCGGTATCAAACTTGAACAGCGCAACAGGTTTGGGGCGGGGCCAAGTGTACATGAACGTCAACGGCGGCCGCGAGGACAACAACAACTATTTGATCGAGGGGATTACAGCTTCTGACCCGACGCTCGGCGAATTGACGAACACACCGTTGCCTAGCCCGGACGCGATTCAGGAATTCAAAGTCAGCACGAGCCTGTACGACGCTACGCAGGGACGCAACGGCGGCGGCAACATCAACGCCATTTTGAAGAGCGGAACGAGCCATTACCATTTTGACGCGTGGGAATATTTCCGAAACACGGTTCTCGACGCCAACGATTTTTTTATTAACGCTGCGGGCGAGGCGAGGCCAGCTGAAAAGCAGAACATCTTCGGCGGAGACCTTGGCGGACCAGTTGATCCCAAAGCCAAATTCGGCTACTTCTACGTGAACTACCAGGGCACCCGGCAGCGCAGCGGTGATTCGCCCGGGACTTTCATCAACACCGTAATTCCTGTTCTTCCGGCGGCACGCGACACGGCGACGCTCACGAATACATTTTTCGCGAACGCGCCTGCAGCCTGTGGATTTCCAACTGGGGTCGCGAGCCTCGATCCTGTGGCCCTGGCGATCCTGCAGGCGAAAAGCAATCAATTCGGCGGCGGAGGCGGCGGCTGGCTTTTTCCGACAGTGCCTGGGACTCCCGGAGTCACCTACGATGCCGCGACGAAAACGTGTTCGTATAACACCGGCTCTCTCGTTCTGGATGAAACCGGCAGGTTCACCGACGACCAATTCACTACGAACTGGGACCGCGAGTTTCGCGGAGGCCATGACCGCGTATCCTTTCGTTTCTTCTGGTCCGATTCCGATATCTATCAGCCGTTCGGTGCGGACAACCTGCAGATCCAGACCGGCGGAGTTGCGGGCACGAACAACCTGAATTTCCCGCTCGACACGCCGTTGCACGGTCGTTTCGGCAGCATCACGGAAACGCACGTCTTCAGCAACAGTCTCCTCAACGAGTTTCGTTTCGGGCTCAACATTATCGGCACAGTCTTCAACCAGACTCCGACGCTGACGCCTGGGGAGGTGGGTATCAACAACCCAGCGGGACCCGACATTTACCGCTTCCAGTTCGAGAATTTCCAGTTTGGCTCTTATCCGACTCAACCGCAGACCGATCTCTCCGATTCATTTGCTTTCATCGACACGGTGAGCTGGACTCACGGGCCTCACACGTTCCGGTTCGGCGGGGAAGCCGATCGCATCACCTTGCGTCGTGACTTGCCGGTGCTCGATAACGGCCTGCTCTATTTCGTTCCGGGCACTTACGGCAATCTCACGGATTTTCAGAACTTCATGCTGGGCGCGCCTCTGATTGCCGAGGGCGGCGGCGGCGTGGCGAATCATGATTACCGCATTCCCGCCTACTCACTATTCGCACAGGACGACTACCGCGTGACGAAGTCCCTGACTCTGAATCTCGGCTTTCGCGAGGACTTCAATGGAGCTCCGTACGACACCCTCTGCCATATCGGAAACACGAACCCGGAACTTACGAGTTCGACGGGCAATGGTTTCGTTTATCCATCTTGCGTCAGCCAATTCAATATCTCCGGGTTCAGCGGGACTCTCCAGAAAACCGGCCTCAACAACAACTACGCCTCCGTATGGGAGCCGCGAATCGGTTTCGCCTACGACCTCTTCGGGCACCACAACACATCCATTCGAGGCGGCTACGGAATCTACAGCGTGCGCGAAGATTTGGGCGCCGTTGACAACATGTCGTTCTCCATACCGTTCTATCCGGTGGCAGTCGGTTTCGGAGTTCCCGCAGGCAGCCTTGCGAATTTATTCACGGGCTCAGTTCCGGGGGTGGCCGGAATTCCGCCGCTCGGAACGCTGAGCAGCGCTTTCCTGCCCACGCCTTCTCTTCTTCAAGGCTTCGTGACCGCGAACGGCACGCCGACAACGGACACGACACAATCACCTGTGTTTTCCGGCATCGCCATCGATTACATTGGCCTCGAAGTCCCGTTGCATTGGATCTCGCCGACGACGCAACAATGGAACTTGACGGTGCAGCGCGAGCTCGGCGCGAACTGGTTCGTCGAACTCGGTTACGTCGGGACGAAAGGCACGCATCTCCGCGTTACCTATGATCCTGAACAGGCGCAACTGCTGGGACAGCCAGGTTTTCCGGCCAGCCTGACAGTCACGGCTCAAAATGGAACGCCGTACACAATCACCCAGAATACCGTCGCGAACAACGAGGCGCGCGCGAAGAATCTTGGCGTCGATCCTGCCGCGTACGAAGCGTTTTCCCCGATCTCGGATTCCCATTTCAACGCTCTCGAATTGACGGTCGCGCATCACTTCTCGAAGGGCCTCTATTTTCAGAGCGCCTACACGTACTCCGATTCGATCGACGACGTCTCGACGGCCAGCGTCGCGTTTCTGACGCGCATCAACAATCAGAATGACCCGCGTGATTCTCGCGGGCTGTCCGACTTCGACCATCGGCACCGCTGGGTGACTAGTTTTGTCTACCAACTGCCGTTCTATAAGAACGCGCACGGTTTTACCGGAGGCGCTTTGGGAGGCTGGGAAGTGAGCGGTGTGTTGACGCTCCAATCCGGCGCGCCGTTCACGGTTTACGACGCTGCAGGCGGAACGGCCGCGAACCTGGCCAGCAGTCCCGCGGTCACTGCCAGTTTTGCCTCCGGTTTCAGTTGTGCGAATTCCGCGACCTCTGGCAGCACCAATTCGCGCCTCGGCAATTGGCTGAATCCTGCCGCGTTTGTGCCCGCGCCCGTTGTGGGGCCGGATGGTTCGACGGGATACGGCGATACGCCTCGGAACTGCTTCATTGGACCCTATCAAGGGAATCTGGACTTCACAATCGGCAAGACGTTCGCGCTCGGCGAGCGAGGGAGCCTTAGGTTCCGGACGGATTTCTTCAATCTTACAAATCATCCGTCGTTCGCCATTACTTCGCAGAATGATGTCGAGACGCCGCCATCCGTATTCACAGCGATCACGTCAACCGTTGGCAACCCGCGCGTGATCCAGTTCTCTCTGAAGTATTCTTACTGACGCAGGCTGCGGCACGGCGCAGGCTGCGGCTCACAAATTCGCATGGCAACGCGACTTTGCGAGGCCGCGCCTTCGGTAGCGCCGCATCGGTTTTCGCGAGGCATTTTAGAGAGAGACGGACGCGAAACATTGGATCTTTCTCTGCTCGCAGGGCACGTCAGGGTTCTCCATCTCCAATGACCGTGTAGAATGCAGTTTCGCAAATTCCACGGAGATGAAGTCAATGAAACATTGTCTACCTGCTGCGTTCGCAATCGCTTTCATCGGCGCCGCCATCATGTGTGCCCAGTCGCAAGCCCAGCCGCAGGAGGCATCGCAGCAGGCGGACGTGGTCACTGTAATCAAAGCAGGGAAGCTCGTTGATACCGACGCGGGAGCTGTTCTCTCGAACCAAATCATCCTAATTCGCGGCGATAAGATCGCGGCTGTCGGCAAGGAAAAGGACGTCGCCATCCCCGCAGGCGCCACGGTTGTCGATCTTTCAAACATGACCGTGTTGCCCGGGCTGATCGATTGCCACACGCATCTCGCTGACGGCTCCGAAAATGGAAGCGGTGATCCGCTCACGTATCTAAAAAAATCCGCTGCCGAGATCGCGTTTGAGTCGGTACCCAATGCGCGCGCGATGCTCGAATCGGGCTTCACGACAGTCCGCGATGTCGGCGCGTATCGCGCGCTCAATGAAGTGGCAATGCGCGACGCGATCGCACGCGGCGATATCGAGGGCCCGCGAATGTATGTTGCAGGGGCATACGTCACGATCACCGGCGGCGCGGGCGCGCTGACTGGCGCCGCTCCGGATATCACCCTGCCTTTCGACTTGCGCTACGGCGAAGCAAACAGCCCTTGGGAAGTCCGGCAAGTGATTCGCAAGCTCGCGAATGACGGCGTGGATCTCATCAAAATCTTGTCCTCCGGTGCTGTCCTCGAGCACGGCAGCAATCCGAATTCGCAGGAGTTCACGGTGGAGGAGCTCGATGCTGCCGTCGATGAAGCAAGCCATTTCGGCCTGCGGGTCGCAGCGCACGCGCATTCGGCTCAAGGCATCAAGAACGCCATCAACGCTGGTGTTGCTTCTGTCGAACACGCCTCGCGAATCGACGCCGAGGGAATCGCGCTCGCCAAAAAGCGCGGCACCTACCTCGTCATGGACATTTACGACGAGGAGTGCATCCAAGCAGCGGGGAAGGCGGGAGCAATGCCGGCGGATTTTCTCGCGCACGATGCCGAACTGGGTCAAATCCAGCGCGACAATTTTCGCAAAGCCGTCGAGGCCGGCGTGAAATTGGCTTTCGGGACAGATGCCGGTGTTTGCGCATACGGAACGAGCGGCAAACAATTTGCGTTCATGGTGAAGTACGGCATGACGCCGATGCAGGCCGTCCAGTCCGCCACTAGCTCCGCCGCGGATTTACTTGGGCACAGCGATGCGCTCGGCTCCGTCCGCGCGGGTAAGTTCGCGGACATTGTTGCCGTCGAGGGCGATCCGACGGCAGCCGCGGCGAAAGTCCGGCTACTTGAAAATGTTCCGTTCGTGATGAAGGGCGGCCAAATCTACAAGCACTAAATATGTTTTCGTCGCAACCCTTTCCGGCGCGAAGCCTGAAGAGAAACTGCCTCTTCTGATACGATTCTTGAATCAAACAAGTGCCATTTTTGCGGAGGGCGGTTCTTGTCCATCCCCATAGAAGATTACGCAATGATCGGCGACTGCCATAGCGCCGCCCTGATTTCAAGAGAAGGCTCGATCGACTGGCTCTGTGTCCCGCACTTTGATTCGCCTGCCTGTTTCGCGGCGCTTGTCGGAACCGCTGAAAACGGACATTGGTCCATCTCGCCTGCGGAACCGATCCGCCGAATTCGCCGGCACTATCGCGAAGGGACGCTTATTCTCGAGACAGAATTTGAAACCGATAGCGGATCGGTGACGCTCATCGACTGCATGACGCCTCAAACTGAAAGGCCAGAGCTTGTGCGCATGGTCGTCGGCACAAGAGGTCAGGTCCAGATGACTCTGGATCTGGTGATTCGATTCGATTATGGCTCGGTGGTGCCTTGGGTGCGGAGTACGGATCGCGGGATTTCCGCGATAGCGGGCCCGGATATGCTCGGCATACGCACCGAAGTCCCGCTTCGCGGAGAAAATCTCAAAACCGTCGCAACATTTACAGTAACTGAAGGACAGAAAATTCCATTCGATCTTGCCTGGTATCCCTCAGAAGGGAATGAACCGGCGCCGCTGAATGCAGATACAGCGATTCAAGAGACAGAGACCTGGTGGCGTGAATGGTCCGATCGCTGTTCTTATCAGGGTAAATGGCGTGATGCGGTTTTGCGCTCACTCATCACACTTAAGGCGCTTACTTTTTTGCCCACGGGAGGAATCGTGGCGGCTCCGACGACTTCACTTCCGGAGTGGCTGGGCGGCATACGCAACTGGGACTATCGCTTTTGCTGGGTGCGCGATGCGTCGTTTACTCTGCGCTCTCTCCTCGATGCCGGATATCACGACGAGGCTCTCGAGTGGCGCGAATGGCTTCTGCGCGCCGTTGCTGGCAGTCCCGCGGAAGTGAACATCGTCTACGGTCTTCGCGGCGAACGGAGGCTCACGGAACTCGAGCTGCCCTGGCTCCAAGGTTATGAAAAATCGGCACCGGTAAGAACGGGTAACGCCGCTCACACGCAATTCCAATTGGATATCTTCGGAGAGATCATCAACACTCTTTACCAGTGCCGCGAAGCTGGGCTTGGACCGCCTAAGCAGGGCGGCGATGGCGTCAGGGAAGCGTTCCTCGATTTCCTTGAGACCGGATGGGAGCGGCCCGATGAGGGCATTTGGGAAATGCGCGGCCCGCAACGGCATTTCGTTCACTCCAAAATGATGGCGTGGGTCGCTGTCGATCGCCCGATAAAATCCGCGGAAAAAGGCACTATCTCCGGAGATGTCGCGAAATGGAAGGGACTCCGCGAAAAAATTCACGAGCAGGTATGCCAGCAAGGCTTCGACGCGGAACTCAATTCCTTCGTGCAGTACTATGGCTCCAAACATCTGGACGCGAGTCTTCTTATGATGCCGCTCGTCGGCTTTCTCCCAGCGAGTGATCCCCGCGTTATCGGAACGGTCAAAGCGATCGAATCAAATCTGCTGGAAAATGGTTTTGTCGGACGCTACACGCAAGACCCCGCGGTCGACGGGTTGCCGCATGGAGAGGGCAAGTTTCTGGCGTGCTCGTTCTGGTTGGCCGACAATTATGTTTTGCAGAACCGCCGGGAAGAAGCAGTGCGAATGTTTGAGCGCCTGCTGAACATCCGCAATGATCTCGGCCTTCTTTCTGAAGAATATGATCCGGATGCGAAGCGGCTCTTGGGCAATTTCCCTCAGGCGTTCTCTCACGTTGGTTTGGTGAACACAGCTTTCAGTTTGAGCCGGGCAATTCCTGAGCCTTCACAGGGCGAAACGTCGGGCGGTGTCCCACGTTGAGCGGCGCGATGATGACGCTTCTTTCCTGCGTGGCAGTTACGCGTGCGAGTTCATAATTCCGCTAACAGGGATGTTGACGCAATACCAAACGCGTTAGAAAATCCCGGGGAGGCTGAGGCCGCCGGGATTGAGAAAAAAAGATACAAAGACTAAGAAGTCACAAGGGCGTAAAACATATGAGTGGGATACGGGGGGAATTATGAGACGAGGGGCGATATTGTTTTTTCTGGCGGCGCTTCTATCGATATCAGCGGCAGTCAATTCGCGTGCACAGGGTGATTCGCCGCAGAACCGGCCTACCTACCACATCACGATGGTTCCGGCGAGCATCGTGACCATCAATTACCAGCATCGCAGCGGAGCCACGACCATCGGGTTCCAGGGCTCACCGTTGCTCCCCTTCGCAAAAGGGCAGGCGAAAGTCACCGGCAAAGTAGGGCGTATCCAAATCAACGCTGAGTTCAGCAAACTCGAAGCGGCGCAAAAATTCGGCCAGGAATATTTGACCTATGTGTTGTGGGCGATCACGCCGGAAGGGAAATCGAACAATCTCGGCGAAATCCTGTTGAACGGAGACAAGAGCAAGATCGACGTGACTACGTCCCTGCAAACATTCGGCCTCATCGTGACCGCGGAGCCATATTTCGCTGTGTCGCAGCCGAGCAACGTGGTCGTATTGCAGAACGCGGTGCTGCCTGAAACGACCGGTACGATCGAGCAGGCGCCGGCAAACTATCAATTGCTCGATCGCGGCGCATACAGCTACACGGTATCGGCGACGAGCCCCAATCTTTCCAGATCTGACAACAAGGTGCCGCTCGAATTTTTCGAGGCTGAAAATGCCGTAGAAATCGCCATAACCGCAGGCGCGAAAACGTACGCTCCTGATGCGTTGAGCAAGGCACAAAGCTCTTTAACGGAAGCTCAGGGGCTTGTCGCCAAGAATGGCAACAACAAATTAATCGTTCAGGCTTCCCGCGACGCGGTGCAGAACGCTGCGGATGCGCGGCACATCACTCTCGATCGCCAGGACCAGGAACGTACCGCGCAAGAGCGCGCTGACGCGGCGCGTCGCGAGGCCGATGCAAAGGCTCAGGCCGACGCTTCCGCCGCAAGCCAGCAGCAGGAAGCCGCAGCCCGTCAACAGGCAGAAATGCAAAAACTACAAGCGGAGCGCGATGCGGCACAGGCCGCGGCAGCCAGCGCACGCGCGGATGCCGCCCGCCTGGCCGCTCAGCAGCAGGCGGAACAAGAGAAGTTGCGCGCGCAACAGGCGCAAGACGCTGCTGCGAAATCCGAGCAGGAAAAGCAGCAGCTTCGCGCGCAGTTGCTCGAGCAATTCAATCGTGTCTTGCCCACCACTGATACTCCGCGCGGATTGAAAGTCAACATGGCTGATGTGCTCTTCGCTTTCGGCAAATACGATCTTCGGCCCAACACGCGAGAAGCGCTCGCAAAACTTTCAGGCATCGTGCTCGGCCATCCCGGCCTGAAACTCTCCGTCGAGGGCTACACGGATAGCATCGGCAGCGACGAAGTCAACCAGACGCTCTCGCAGAAAAGAGCCGATACCGTCCGCGATTATCTCATTCAGCAAGGTGTGGACGCTTCATCAATCACGGCAACTGGCTTTGGCAAGTCCAATCCAGTCGCCAGCAACGACACGGATCAAGGACGCCAGCAAAATCGCCGCGTCGAAATCATCATCTCCGGCGAAGTCATCGGCACGCAAATTGGCGGCGCCACTCCACCGCCTTCGCAACCGCAACAGTAGCGAAGGAGGACATTCGTAACCAAAGCCTTCGCACGACAGGCCGCCCGCGGCGGTTTGACGGAGCGGAAATTGTTCGATACCTCTCAGGCGACAACGATCCCGGCTGTCACTCTTGCCTGGTCGAATCGAATGAGCGATGATTCGTCAGAAATTCAAAACGCGAATTCCGGCTAATTTGTTCCAAGAGGAGGGTCATCGATAGTGGCCAAACTAACTACTGCTGCGAGAAAAAAGCTTCCGAAATCGGACTTCGTGGAAAAAAGCGCCAGAAAGTATCCGATCCCTGACGCTGCCCATGCGCGAGATGCTTTGGCGAGGAGTTCGGGAAAGCCGGAGCACGCCTCTGTCGTTGCCGCGGTTAAGCGAAAATTTCCAAAAATAAAAATAACGCAGAAGAAACACTGATCGCGCCTGTCACTCTTGTGCATGGTAGTACCCGGCGCGTCCTGACCCGTCGTTTCATGCCATGCAGAACGGCTCGACCGCGGTGGTCAATCCTTTGGCCGGCGCACAAATCTTGCACCCAGCATTTTGTATACCTGATTCTTGCCGGTCCGAATCCGACGCTGCCCACAGCATTCGCCCGGATATTTCGCAACTGTGCGAAACGGGACTGAATTCCTTCAATCTCGATATCATGATGCCAATGTGCCGCATAAGAGAACTAAGAGGGATTCCGACAAAGCGACGCGTGCCAGCGTCAGTAGCGAAATGGCGAAGCCGCGCATGGCTAGGTCAGCGAGACTCGCGGAACTGAATCTAGATACTGCGCGAATTCCGGAACAGCCAAGTACCACCATGCCCGGAACCGTCGGCAAAATCATCTCCTCTCCACGTCCGAGCCAGCCGGAAAAGGCGCAGATTACTGTTGAGGGCGCCGACCCCCGGCATCGAGATCTCCGTATTGAAAATGCGTTAACCGACGAAAATGGCGATGATGTGAGGCTCAAAAAGGGTGCTCACGTTGAGGTTACCGTCGCAGCCGAACCAAAGAGATAAACCGCCGCAATTAACCACGATAGCCAACCGGATCAGTGCCAGACAAAGATTCGGTTACTACGCCGCTCCGTGAATTGCCAAAATTCGCTCTCAATGCGCATCTCTGAGGCTGCAAGTTCGAATCCAGCTCGGGAGCCATTCTTCGTTTTTCACCGGGACCAGGAAGCACAGCTCAAGGCCGCGCTGACGCGGCGCGTGGCGAGCCCCATGCAGATGTGTCGCGACTCGGTTTCATCCTTCCATCCCATCACTCGTTCGTGCCAACGACCCTATCCTTGACCTGGTGAACGATTCCTTGCTATCAACGGAAGCGTTGCCATTGGGAGGAGCTCATGCCGATTTCCCGCAGGAATTTGCTTTGTCAATTCGGCGCCGGCGCGGTCATGAGTGCAGCCTTACCGTCGCCGGCAGAATCCGGATTTGTAGAATCCCCGTTCTCGCTCGCTGAAGTGCGATCCGGCGGGCCAATCATCTTTTTAAACCGGAACGAGAACGCGTACGGCCCGTCGGAGAAAGTGATCGCCGCCATGAGCGGAGCAGAACACTCTGCGAATCGCTACGCAGAAGCGCAGGCCAGCCTTCTCCGCGATCGCATCGCAATGCTTCACGGTATCAAGGCGGAGCAAATCGTTCTGGGATGCGGCTCCGGCGAAATATTGAACGTAGCCGCTGCAACATTTGCAGGTCCCGGGAAGAAAGTCATCACCGCGCTACCTACGTTCGAATACCTCGGCCGTGCCGCAAAAATCGATGGCGCGGAAGTCATCGCCGTGCCGCTCATCAAGAATTTCGCACACGATCTCAGCGCCATGCTGGCCCGAACGGACGGTGCGACGGGCCTGATCTATATCTGCAATCCGAATAATCCCACGGCCAGTATCACGCCGCGCCGCGATATCGAAGATTTTCTTCAAAAGCTTCCGCGCACAGCGATGGTTCTCATCGACGAAGCCTACCATCACTACGTCGCGCCGACGGCGAGCTATGCGTCGTTCATCGATCAGCCGGTAAACGACGACCGTGTAATCGTCACGCGCACGTTTTCGAAGGTGTACGGCTTGGCGGGCATCCGCGTCGGCTACGCCGTGGCCTCGCCGGAAACCGCGCGCACTCTCTTGGCGCGTTGCCTCCCGGCTGGCATTAACATCGTTGCGGCACTGGCCGCAGTCAGCGCGCTCGACGACACCGCCTACGTGCGCACGTGCGTAAAGCGCAACGCCGACAGTCGCCAGGAATTTTTCAATCAAGCCAACGGGCGGATGTTGCGTGCCATCGATTCGCACGCGAACTTCGTGATGATGAGCGCACAACGTCCCGCCACGGAAGTCATCGAGCATTTCAAGAAAAACGGCATCGAGATCGGCCGCCCATTCGCCCCTCTCGACAACTACATCCGCGTCACCCTCGGCAAGCCCGCCGAGATGGCGGAGTTTTGGCGCGTCTGGGATCTCGCTCCGGCTCACAAGATGGAAATGTAGCTATTCCTCGCCTCAGCCCGGCGTTCGATGAACCGAGCTCGACGTATCTGTCTGTTTCCCTGGCATTTAGATCTCGTACCATACGTACTGCCAACTCAATGGTCCTTGACAGTCGTGTACCGTAGAGATACACATAATCCCCCCGTTCATGGCGATTCAACTTGAATTGACCGGCCCAGGACCCACGGGCTCGTCGAATAGTTTGTCTACAAAATAGGGACATTGATCTCACCACTCTAGAGCCTCTCGATTCAAAAAACCTAGATGGTGCTTGAAACACCGGGTCTTGTTCCTGCTCTGCCCGAATTCATTCGTCAGGAAAATTCTATGATGAAAAAGCATCTCCCGTCACACCCGGCATCTCAGATTTCTCGGCAGGAATTAAGGCGTGGGAGTCCTTTAAGAACGGCGCTGCACGCCGCGCTAGCGGCGTTGATCATCTCGGTCGCGCTGGCGGGCATGGCCCCTGGCGCCCGCGCACAAGCAAACGTCACTGGCACCTGGCAGACGCTTACGACGACGATGCCCATCAACCCAGTACACGTTGCGTTGATGCATACAGGAAAGGTGCTGGTCGTTTCCGGCTCGGGCAATTATCCGCCGGACACCGACTACATGGCGGCGGTTTGGGACCCGGAGACCGATACCGTGACCACGATGCCGATCGGCTGGGACATGTTTTGCAACGGCATGGTCCTAATGCCCGACGGACGGCCATTCGTAATGGGCGGCACGCTGCAATACGATCCGTTCTACGGCCAGCAAAAAACCTCTGCGTTCGATCCCACAACAGAAACATTTGCGGACCAGCAATCCATGGCTGATGGGCGTTGGTATCCCACGGGGACCGTGCTGGCAGACGGCCGCGTGATGGTTTTCTCGGGCTTGGGCCTCACCGGAAACACCAATACGACCGTCGAGTTCTTCACACTTGGCGCGGGATGGAGCGTACCTTACAACGCTCCCTGGACTCCGCCTCTCTATCCCCGTATGCATGTGTTGCCCGATGGCAATGTTTTCTACTCTGGCCCAACCACAAGTTCGAGCCTCTTCAATCCGTTGACTCAAACATGGACATTGAATATCGCGAACACGCAATATAGCGGCACGCGGACGTACGGCAGCTCGGTCCTGATGCCCTTAACTCCGGCCAACGGCTTCAAACCCCGCGTCATGATTTTTGGCGGCGGCAACCCCGCCACGGCCACGACGGAGATTATCGATCTTTCAGTTGCGACTCCGGCATGGACGTACGGAGTTCCGATGTCGCAAGCGCGCATCGAGATGAATGCAACGATACTTCCCAGTGGGCAGATCCTCGCGACCGGCGGTTCGTTGAATGACGAAGACGCCACGACGGAAAGTCTGAACGCGGACATTTATGATTCCACTACCGGAGCGCTGAGTTCCGCCGGCGCAAATGCTTTTGCACGCCTCTATCACTCGAATTCGCTTCTGCTTCCCGATGCAACCGTATTGCTGCTCGGAAGCAACCCGGAGCGCGGCACCTACGAGCCGCACATGGAGATCTATACGCCCGCCTATCTCTACAACTCAGATGGCAAGCTCGCGAGCCGGCCGAGGATAACGAACATCAGCTCCCGTGTGCTTGGGTACAACAGCGAATTCACGATTCACACACCATTTGCCAACCATATTTCTTCAGTCGTCTTAATCCGGGCGGGCACCCCGACTCACTCGTTTGACATGGATCAAAGAATGGTGGGCCTGTCGTACACACTCGAGGACGGTAAGTTGATCGTCACGTCACCTGCGAACGGCAACCTCGCGCCTCCGGGCTACTACCTCCTGTTTATTTTGAATTCCTCGGGCGTTCCCTCGATCGCGAAGTTCGTGCAGCTCATGACCAATCCCGGGGCGCCGCCGACCGGATCGATTACGAGCCCTTCATCGAATGTCACCGTTGGCGCAGGCCAGTCAGTGAGTTTCGCCGGAACCGGCACATCTCCGACCGGCTCGATTGCCGGCTACGACTGGGTATTCCCGGGCGGCTCTCCGGCCAGTTCCACGGCTGCAACAGGAACTGTGAGCTTCGCTACTCCGGGCACCTACGTCGCATCGCTCACCGTGACAGACAATTCCGGCCGGACCGATCCAAATCCGCCGACGAGCACAATCACAGTCGTTCCGTAATTTTCGCCTTCGACTTCGCCGAGTTTGGCGAATGTAGTGGCAGGCAGCAGCATGAGCGACACGCTGACGGTGTCTCCCGGGTCGGGTTTCACTGGAACAGTTTCGCTCGGCGTGAGCGACGCGCCGCCAGGTGTCTCCGCCACGTTTAACCCCGCCACGATTACAACTGCAGGCAGCACCACGATGAGCATTTCGACGACTGGCGCGGTCACCCCAGGGACCTACTCGCTCGCGATCAACGGATCAAGCGGCGTGGTAAGCGAGTCAGCGAGTGTGGGTCTCACGGTAACCAAAGATCATCTCAAACGAGAAACGACCGCGACGTTGCTGCGTCGCCTCCCTCAGAAACTCTGGCTAGCGACGGATTGTAATTTTCGCAGGGTCGGCTTCGTAGCCTTCGTCCACCACGGTTTTCGCCGCAGCCGCGCGAAGAGTCGCGTCGTCCGCATTCTTCGGCGAATCGCAATGCCGGTGAATCACCTCTTCACCAATCTGAATTCGCACCTGCCACTTCGACTTCCCATCATCCCAAGTAACTTCCACACGATCTGCCTGCATCGCTTCCTCCCGCTACAATCTCCGCGCCATTATAGTGCAGCCAACCCGTTCCTTGAGAGCCCGTAGCAGTCATTTCCCAAAAATCGCGCTAATCTCACTCGAACTCGCCGCCTCAGCCGCAAAATTAAATGTGCCGCGCTCCCGCATCTCCCGCGCGCCGCGCAGCAATGCGCCCAGCGCCGCGCGGCACAACGAACTCCCCACGCTCACTCGCCGAACGCCCATCGCAGAAAGTTCAGCCAAACTCAACTGCACGCCACGCAAACCCATCAACACATTCACCGGCCGGTCAACCGAGCTTACGACCGCGGCGATGTCCTCCTTCGTCTCCAGGGCCGGCGCATACAGAACATCAGCGCCCGCTTCCTGATAAGCCTGCAGCCGCCTGATCGTATCCCTTAGATCCGGCCGTCCGTGCAAGTAGTTCTCCGCGCGCGCAGTTAATGTAAAAGGAAACGGAAGTGCACGCGCCGCAGCCACACCCGCGCGCACGCGCTCCACTGCAAATCCCAATTCATAAATCGGATCGTCCGCACGCCCGCTGGCATCTTCAATCGAGCCGCCAACCACTCCCGCCTCTCCCGCTAGCCTGATCGTCTCGGCAACCATCTCAGGCGCATCGCCATATCCATTCTCCAGATCTGCGCTCACAGGTAGCGGCGTAGCCGAGGCGATTGCCGACGCGTTCGCCAACGCCTCGTCCCGGCTGAGCGTGGTATCCAGCTTCCCGATAGAAAATGCGTAGCCCATGCTCGTGGTAGCCAATGCCTCAAATCCCAAATGCGCAAGCAGCCGCGCACTCCCGGCGTCCCACGGATTGGGAATAATGAACGCGCCCGCGCGCTCATGAAGCCCGCGAAACGCCCGTCCCTTTTCAGCTTGCGTCACTACGGCGCCGCCGCTCACGCCGGTCCCGCGAGTGCCGCCGGAATTCCGAAAGTTCCATCAACCACTTCCACGAAGTTTCTCTCTTCGCGGAGAATTAGTCGGTTCGTCTGTGCCATGGCGAAATTCTCCCGTGCTTCCGAATCTGTCCGCAAGCGCGCCCTGTATTTTTCATACGCTGCGAGACTGTCGAATCCAATCAGTCCCCACGCAACATCATTCGTTCCTTCGTAAGGTAGAAAATACCCCACAAGTTGTCCGCCGCATCGAGGAATAATCCGCCCCCAATTTTCGGCGTACTTCTTGAACTGTTCCTTCTGAAAAGGATCAATCTGATATCGAATCAAGCAAACAATTGTCATCGTTCTTCTCCCCGTGCCGGATCCCGGCGCTAAAACGAAAATGGGTAATCCAGGATCTCGCCAGTCGTGCGCTGACCATCACACGCGCAGGCCGTCGCGAAATGCACGATCGATTCGCCCTTCTGATTTGAGCGCACTATGTAGCGCCGCACGATCGTCGTGCGGCACATTTTATAGCACCCTGGCGCACGCGGCCCAGATCGGACCCCTCCCGCAAAATTCCTCCACGCACGTATGTTAATGTTTGACACAGCCGAACGCTGCGCACCGCCAAAGCCCCGCGCCGCTCGACTCGAGGGCCGAAACATGATGCCAGTCCACGAAGATCTTCTCCGTGAATTACAGAGCTTCGCTTTGACCGCCCCCACGGTCAAATCAGTCATGGAGCGCATCGCTCAGCGCCTTCACGAAAAAATGACGCGCTACAACTGGGTAGGCTTCTATCTCGTCGACTCCGCGGACCCTGACATCCTGGTGATCGGCCCGTTCGTTGGCAGCTTCACGCCCAATCTTCGAATCCCCCTCGACACAGGACTCTGCGGCGCCGCGGCTATAACTGGCAAAACGATAGTCGTGCACGATGTCTCTACCGATCCGCGTTACCTGGCTGGGTCGTCCATGGTGAAGTGTGAAATCGTTGTCCCCATCCTCGTGAACGCTAAGCTCGCAGCCGAACTCGATATCGAAAGCTACTTCGCCGGCACCTTCACCAAAGCGGATCAGGACTTCGTAGAATCCTGCGCTGCCATCGTCGCAAAATATTTGGACAAAAACTAATCCAGCGGCGCGCCACCGAGGATCATTGTTGGCGCGTCTGCCGCAAACGGTAGTTCTAACAATTCAACCGCATCTGTGGTATTAGCTTCCTCCAGGCCATCCGCAAATCGTCCAATTGCAAGGAGGAATCGAATCATGGCAGATGCGAAGCTTTCCAACGTGGGCTCCGGACCGTCAATCGTGTGGGCCATTCTGCTCATCGTCTTCGGCTTCCTGGCAATCTCGCTCCCGTTGGCCACATCGTTCGGCGTGGTCATAGTCATCGGGTGGCTGATTGTCCTCAGCGGCGGATTTCAATTTATCCATGCCTTCCAGTCGAAAGGCGCCGGCAGCGTACTCTGGAAGCTCCTCGTCGCGATTCTTTATCTGATCGTCGGGATATTTTTTCTGATGCATCCCGTCATAGGGGTCGCCGGCCTCACCCTGGGCCTGGCAATTTTCTTTCTGGCCGAAGGCGTGTTGGACTTGGCAGCCTATTTTCAAAACCGTCACGCTGGAGGATCGGGCTGGCTTCTGATGGACGGTATCGTCACCTTGATTCTCGGCCTGCTGGTTTGGAGGCAATGGCCCTCAAGCTCGTTGTGGGTGATCGGGACGCTCGTGGGAATCAGCATGATCTTCACCGGCACAACGCGCTTAATGATCAGTCTCGCCGCAAGACGTCTTGCGCCTGTCAATCCCTAGCGCCCGCTGCGCGAGCGCACGGGCCATCGCCTCTCCACGTCGCTGGCTTTCTGCGGAGTCATTCTGAGGAGGGGCCGATGAGGGTCCGGCGAAGAATCTCTCTGCGCTCGACCCGGCAGGAACTCCGCGTTGTCACATCTGCCGCAAGTTTGTTATACGTTCATTTGAAAACTGAACGAACCGCACGATGCCTCCCTTGACGTTATAATCTTCCGACCACCATGCTGGCTCCTGGCACCAAACTTGCACACTATGAGATCGTCGCTCCGCTTGGCGCGGGCGGCATGGGCGAGGTTTACCGGGCGCGGGATTCGCGCCTGAATCGCGATGTTGCTATCAAGATTCTGCCCGAAGCGTTCTCCGCCGATAGTGATGGGTTGCACCGCTTCGAGCGAGAAGCGCGCTCTGCATCTGCCCTCAATCACCCCAATATCATTACCATCTACGAACTCGGCGAGGACGGTTCCACTCACTACATCGCGATGGAGCTGATAGACGGCAAGACCCTGCGCGAACTACTTGCCGCCGGCGCGCTCCCGATACGCAAAGTAATCGAAATTGCCGCACAAGTCGCAGAGGGCCTCGCCAAGGCCCATGAAGCGGGCATCGCGCACAGAGACATAAAGCCGGGAAACCTGATGATCTCGAATGATGGACTCGCCAAGATCCTCGACTTTGGCCTGGCGAAGTTCGCCTCACCCGGCGAAGAGCTTCCAGACGCACAAACTCAATCCTCGTGGCAGACTCGACCGGGCCAACTTCTAGGCACGGTGCAATACATGTCACCCGAGCAGGCTAGCTCCGGTCGAATGGATTTCCGCTCAGACCAGTTCTCGTTCGGCTTGGTGCTTTACGAGATGGTCACCGGCAAACGTGCCTTTCGAAGAAACACGGCAGCGGAAACGATGGTAGCCATTCTCAAGGAGCACCCTGACCCAATCGGAGTGCAAATACCAGACGCCCCCGCTCCGCTGTGTTGGGCCATCGAGCGGTGTCTCGCAAAAGAGCCCGATAAACGCTACGCCTCGACTCGAGATCTTGCGCACGAACTTGCTGCGATACGCGAACGCTTTTCGGAAAAGCCGATCAAGCAAGCGGACACCCGGCCGGCCAATATTCCCGTGCAGCAAACTGGGTTCGTCGGGCGCGAGAAGGAAATAGCTGCCGCCAAAGAACTCCTGCTTCGACAGGATGTGCGCCTGGTCACCGTCACGGGCCCAGGCGGTATTGGAAAAACCCGTTTTGCCGTTCAAGTGGCAATTGGCCTTAGCGACAATTTTCCGGGTGGCGCACATTTTGTCCCGCTCTCGCCGCTAAGCGATCCGAGCTCGATTCCATCCGCGATCATCCAGACGTTGGGAATCCGCGAGACGGGAGGCCAGTCGCCGCTGGAAATACTCAAGAAGCATTTGCTCGATTCATTGCGGGCTCCAACGCTGCTCCTGCTCGACAACTTCGAGCACCTGATGGCCGCTGCGCCAATCCTGGCAGAACTCTTGGCCATGGGTCCTCATCTCAAAATTCTGGTCACCAGTCGCGCAGCTCTGCACGTGTACGGAGAGCATGAATTCCCAGTGCCGCCTCTTGCGCTGCCGGATTCCCGATCCATGCCTCCGCTCAAGGCGCTGTCGCAATACCCTGCGGTCGCGCTGTTTGTACAACGCGCCGTCGCCGTAAAACCAGACTTTGCTCTGAACCAGGAAAACGCTCTCTCCGTCACCGAGATCTGCGCGCACCTGGATGGCCTGCCTCTTGCCATCGAACTCGCGGCCGCTCGAATCAAAGTTCTTTCGCTCTCTTCCATTCGCACCCGCCTGGCGAGCCGCATGCAGCTGCTAACGGGCGGCGCGCGCGACCTGCCGCAGCGCCAGCAAACGCTCCGCGCCGCCATTGACTGGAGCTACGATCTACTTACTCCCGCCGAGCAAAAACTTTTCCGAAGATTGTCGGTGTTCGTACGAGGATGCACGCTCGAAGGCGCGGAAGCTGTGTGCGACACCAAAGCCGATCTCGATTTGGATCTCCTCGACGGCATGGCATCCATGGTGGACAAAAGCCTCATGCAGCAGCTCGAGCAGCCGAACGGCGAATCTCGTTTCGTGATGCTCGAAACGATTCGCGAATACGCGAGTGAAAAGCTCGAGGCCAGCGGTGAGGAACTCTCGACCAAGCGCGCCCACGCCGCCTACTGCTTGATTCTGGCAGAAGAGGTTACGTCGGAGCAGAGCGGCAGTGAGGCAGCGGAATGGCTGGAACGTCTGACGTTAGATCACGACAATTTCCGCGCGGCGCTTGCATGGCTGACGCAAACGGGAGACGCGGAATGGGGCCTGCGTCTCGGCGCGGCTCTGTTTCGCTTCTGGGAGACTCGCGAGTACTTCGCCGAAGGGAGGGACAGTCTTGGCAAGCTCCTGAAAATCCCAGCTGCGGCAGCTCGCACAAAACCGCGAGCGCGCGCCGTTTTTTCCGCAGGCGTGCTCGCCATTGAACAGGGAGATTACGCCTCGGGAAATGCGCTGACCGGCGAAAGTATAGACATCGCCCGTGAATTGCACGACAACCAGGGCGTCGCCGTCGGTGTAAACGCGCTCGCTGTCAATGCTCGAGATCAGGGCAACCTCACACTGGCGCACTCGATGTTCGAAGAAGGTCTGGCGCTCTGGACAGAATTGGGCGATCAAAAGGCTATCGCCCGCTCGCTTAGCAATCTCGCAAGCGTCGTCAAATTGCAGGGTGACTATCCCCGCGCGCGCTCGCTCTACGCCGAGTGTTTCTCGATCTTCCGTGAACTCGGAGATCGTACAGGTGTCGGATGGTCGCTCAACTCTCAAGGCGATGTCGCCCGCGATCAGGGTGACTTCGCCGCCGCCCAGACGTTGTATGAGAAAAGCCTGGCAATTTTTCAAGAACTCAACGATCGCTGGGGCATCGCCGGCTCACTCGCTGATCTCGGAAATATCGCCAGAGAACAGCGCGATTGTCGCACCGCGCATTCTTTCTATCGCGAAAGCCTGAAAATTTTCCGCGAGCTTGGACACAAACGCGGAATCGCCCGTCTGCTCGAGGGTTTCGCGTGCTCGGCTGCCGTTCAATCGCAAGCTGAGCGTGCGCTGCGGCTGGCCGGCGCTGCTGCTGCGTTGCGCGAAAATATTGGCGCTCCGCTCACGCCCACGGAACAGGCCAAACTCGAAGCCATTCTGGATCCGGCCCGCCAGGCATTGATCAACACGGCAGGCACGACGGCTTGGCTGGATGGTTGGTCTATGCCGGTAGAGGATGCTATCGAGGAGGTGCTGATGCTCGACGCCGCATCTCCGGCATGTTAGCGCCTGGCCGCGCAGAACCAATCGCATCGAACGCCGGCAGAGACAAGATGCACATGCCGCCGCGCGTGAAATTCAGTTGGCGCGGCAAAATTTGGTCCGCGCTTACTCCGCGGTTGACGCGTCGATGAGCCGGCGCACGGCGGACACGCGATTGCACGGAATCCCGACGCGCCGGGCGTGTTCTTGCACGGTGGCCTCGTCTGGCGCGAGATAGACGCAGTACACTTTATCGCCCGTGACGTAGCTATGGAGCCATTGGATCTCGGGTCCCATGCCCTTCAAAACATTCGCCGACTTTTGCGATAGTTCTCGCAATTGTGCGTCGGTTAAATTTCCGGCTCCCGGCACTTCGCGTTCGATGACGAACTTGGGCATGAGCATTCCCCCGTAAGCAACTTAATCTGCGACGAGCAACCTGACGCGCACAAATGCTAGCATGCACATGTAGCCGCTTCAACATGCATCGGCCCAAGGGCTCGCGAGGCAGCGAAAAATCGCCGCCTAACAAAAGCCAATGACAAAACAACAAGGATCGTCATGGACATCCGATCGCTTCAAAAGCCGCTGAAAGACCAATACCGCAGCGACCCCAACGCCTCGAAAATCACAATCCGCGCAAAAGGCGGCCAGTCCGACGCTCCCATCGCGTGCTCGGTCGACATCGGCCGCGCCATCTACCAAGCCGAAGCCCACAAAGGCGTCGGCGGCGCGGGCAGCGGCGCGTGTTCCGGCGATCTCCTGCTCGGCGCTCTGGCAGCCTGCGCGCAAATCACTTGTCAGATGGTGGCCGCCGCGATGGGCATACGCACCGAACGCATCGAGGTCACCGTCGAAGGTGACTTGGATCTCCGAGGCACCCTCGGCATATCAAAAGACGTTCCCGTCGGCTTCGAAACCATCCATCTTCGATTCGACATCGCCGCCCCCGAAGCCACCCCGGAGCAACTCCGCAGCCTGCGCGAAAAAACTGAACAGTACTGCGTCGTAATGCAGACTCTAGCCCATCCGCCGAAGCTAGAATCCGATTGGCCCGGCCTCGGCTAATTCGACGGCGGCCAACTCCCCGCCTCGAATCGAGTCCATAGACCCCTTAATTTCATACGATTAGAAACGGCCTCGGTTGTTTGTTTTGTTCGGCTTACGGCGATTTTTAATCGTTTGGACTATCGATTAGAAATTGCGCTTTTCAGGGTGTCGTAGAGCCAATATTTCGGCGTGCCGAGGAAATGCATGCGCCTCGGCCGACCCTGGCCCGGTAAGCCGTCCTGACCGCGCTGCCGTGTTTACTGTATCGATACATACTTTTACCTCCATAATGCTAGCATACGGTAGTCGGTTGCGCAAATGACTCGTCTGTAAGGGTACTAGTCCTCCGCGCGGTTTACTTCGTTACTGTGTGCAGCGCGTTGCGGCGCATGTCACTTGAAACTAGAACGATTTGAAATTTGAGATTTGAGATTTCAGATGAGAAGCGAAATGCAGATTCCTCCTCCGATCCTCGCCGGATCGTCGTCGGAATGACAAGTGAGGAAGGCGGATCGCGGTGGAGAAAAGGCAGAACGCAGAAAAAGCGTAACGGAGATAAAGCGGAACGGTGAGAAAGAAGTATGGCTGGTCATGACTGCCGTGTATCGGGAACGCTCGGAGAAGCACGCGCAAACCATCGAGCGATTGAGTCAGGATCGCAAAGCGGCCCACGGCTAAATTGCCGGATCGCGCCATTCACTCCGAACGCCTGTTTGCACCGCCGGAATTGTCGGGGAATTCAGCACGATTCGTGCGCGAAATGTCACAAAAATCATGCTTCAGATTTCGGCAAAAGGTATACGCAATCGTAATGCTGGGGGATTAGTTGTCCCGCCATTCATCGGCCGCCGCCGTTGGCCTCGCTTGGAGTCAGCGGTTATCTCCTGCGGTGAGTACCATTTTGCTTACCCCCAGACGGTGGTACGGTTAGCCAGGGAGGAATCCTTATGACTGTTTACATACACGCGCCGCTGGGTCCGGATGGGATTGTGGTGCTGCGCGGCGAGATGGAAAGGGTCGACGACCGCGCGAACGCCAGCGAAGTCGTTTACGGCGACGCCGCTTTCCTTCAAGAGCAAGCGTATAAACAATGGCCAGACATCGATTGGCAAATTCTGAAAATCAGCGAAAAGCGGTACGTCGTGTCATCTTGATGTACTCAAGCAAGAAAAGACGGATGATGGCAAACGTTAGCCGGGCGCTCCCCCTTCCCTCGCAATTGGGGTGCTCTGGAGTCAGTTCGCGAAGGACCTGCCGTGCCACCTACTAGTCCTCTCGACAGCAAACTTCACATTCAATTCCGTTTAAACGCAATGCCTGCGCAAAGCCCTCGCAATATTTCTGTGCGCGCTCTAGCGATTGAGACGCAGTTTTCGCAGGAACGCGGCAGCCACTTCCGTACCCTGATGAGCCAAGGTAATTTTTCTTCAGCCAACGAGAAAAACGCGACCGCGCGTCTGGCAGTCGCACCCAGGCAAAGCCGCAAGCCCCCTCGTCAATTGCCTCGTTAAAGCCTTCTACCCACATTGGGGTTGGAACCCATTCTTCCGCCGTCTTCGTACCGTGTCGCTGGGCTGTTTCATAAAGTCGCTGCCAGAAGTCGGGGTTTTCTGGCCGGTCTACTATCAAATGGGCGAGTGACCCAGACTCAGTCGTCTCGGCATCATCCGCGATGTATGCGGTCACGAGGGATGGCGATTCATTCGGACGAATTATCCACGCGCTGGTCACCACCTTTGTGAGTCCGTTCCTGCCGGTAACAGGGACGTCTAGGCTGTATTGGATGCCATACTCACTCTTTCTTGTTTTCTTGATCAGCCTTCGCTCAAGTCCAGCCACCAATTGTTCGCCGAGGAAACGCCAATCGTTTTTCGTAATGCCAAGCAAAGAACGAAAAAGGTAGGCTTTATGCCTCCCATCCCCCGGTGAGCCGTCTCGCTTGTTGTGTTGTTCGTTGAGGCAGTATTCGCAAAGCTTACGGACGTCCACGCGTCCTTTTCCGAATTCCTCCTTTCCAAACTCCAGGTGGAACTCCGAGCGGTTCCTGTCCGCCTGCAATGTGTTACGGAAAGCAATAAGGACATCCTCCGCGTGCGGGGAACGAGCCCGACCCTTTAACAACCGGACGCTTTTTTCACCTTGAGGAGAGATCTGTTCACGCAGAATGAGATCAGGATCGCGGGTCGTCAGTTCTACTGACATGAATGGCAGTTTCCGTGCCCACGCCGTTTCGGGACTGTCGGGAGTATCGTGGTCAAAAGGAACTATCCATTCTAACGTGCGGCTCCGATAGTGGCAGAAAGGAATAAGTCCATTGGCGGCTAGTTCGAGCGCCAGAGGGTCACCACGGTCGACCTCAAAGCATCCGAGGTAGCAAGGCAGTTCTTGCGTCATCCCTTGATGGATTTGGTCCGCGCATAGAAGAGTCGTGTCAGAAATGGTTACACATTCAATCGATTGCGTCAGAAGCACTCGCGGAAGCGAGGCAGCTTCCAGGCGGTGATATCGAGCACAGGCAGACTGAGCGAAGGTAACAGCGATAGTCGCGCGGAGCTTTTTTTCATCACTAACGGTCCAGCTTATTGCGGAGTGGCCAGCGACACGATTGCTGCCAACCGATGTGATGCGGCTACTAAAGCGATCTAACAAAATAGCTCCAGAACTTAGATGAAAGTTACCTTCCGGAGTCGCGCTGAGCACAGATTTGAAGATCCCGTCGTATATCAAATCCAAATCGGTTACCCGCAGTTCATCTCCCCGAAATAGAAACGCGATAGTGGGCATATTCCCAATCTAGCGTACGGCGCTTTCGCATCGTCGCGCAACTTACACGACGACGAACCGATCCATCCAACATGGCGTGCCCGACAAATCCACGCTGAGAATGTCAACGAACCAGGCGAGGGCGGGTGGCACACCTTCAACTTGAATCGGATTCGATCTTAACTGTGGGGTGCCGCAGCCCTTTGCCGCCCAAGGGTGCGGTTCTCGACTTTCTTTCGTATTAACTGGAATCCGCAGAGTTTTGATTTCATTCCGGATATCGCAGACCCGAAGAACCGCACTTCCCAAATCAAAGGGATGCGGCACCCCCAATGGCTTGTGTATTGAAACGACTACTTGATGAAATACCGGAGTGGTATCATGCGTCCGTTCACGCTATGCGGGTAAGAAAAAGACGAGGCCGAGGTTTCGCCACCCGCGTTCTGAAAGAGACTTTGAACGAGATCGACACAATCGTTCGGAACTTGATTTGATTCTTGTGGGGGGCCGAGATGGCGGAAGTCACTCAAAGACGAATCGGTGAACTTCAGCGCGGAGTCTTCAAAATTCCTTCTGGACCACCCTGAAGGACTTCCGGCCAAAGAGGTTTTGAAACGCATGGAACAGGTCGTATCGCCCACTGCGTTCGAGAAGAGCGATTATCCGAACCGGCCCGGCATCCAGAGATTTGGGAAAATGATCCGGTTCGCCACAATTGGGCCGGTCAAAGCCGCTTGGATGGTAAAGGACAAAGGGAAATGGTATCTCACTGAAGAAGGCAAGAAAGCCTACCTCAAGTACACAGACTCTGAGCAATTTCTGCTCGAAAATCGCCGCCTTTATCGTGAGTGGTACAGTCAGCAACCGAAGGAGCTTGCCGAATCTGAAACAATGGCCCTTGAAGACCCAGCGACCTTGGAAAAAGTGGCGGATGCGTCCGGTACATTCGAAGAGGCTGAAGAAAATGCCTGGTCCGAAATCGAAAAATTCGTGCAGGCAATGAACCCATACGACTTGCAAAAGCTTGTTGCGGCATTGCTACGTGCGATGGGGTATCACGTGTCTTGGATTGCCCCGCCAGGTCCGGACAAGGGCATCGACATTCTTGCTCACAATGACCCACTGGGAACCAGTACGCCGCGGATCAAGGTACAAGTCAAACGTCGTGCCGATAAGATTCGAGTAGATGACCTTCGCGCATTCATGTCGCTGTAGAGCGAACAAGACGTTGGCATTTTTGTTTCGACGGGAGGCTTTACCTCTGATGCCGAATCAGAAGCTCGCACGAAAGAAACCCGTAAGTTAACGCTGCTTGATTTGGAAAAGCTGGTGGATCTGTGGGTGAAGAACTACGAAAAGGTCGAAGAATCGGACAAGCGGTTACTCCCTCTCAAGCCCGTCTATTACGTTGCACCGCTGGAATAAAGAACTGACAGCCTCGCACGACCATTCGCGCCGAGAAGAGGGCGCAGCCCTTCGAGGCTCCCTTCGAAGCTCCCTTCGAAACACCCTTCGAAACTCCCTTCGAAACTCCCTTCGAAACTCAGGGTAAACAGGGTAAACAAGCAGCGCCCCTACGAACGAACCAAGGTCATCAGAAGGACGGCTTCGCGATCGCGCGTTCCGCGCACCTAAAGCTAGGACGATTTGAAATTTGGGATTTCAGATGAAACGAAACGCAGATTCCTCCTCCGATCCTCGCCGGATCGTCGTCGGAATGACAATTTAAAGAAGGCGGATCGCCGGATCGTCGCCGGAATGACAATTTAAAGAAGGCGGATCGCCGGATCGTCGCCGGAATGACAATTTAAAGAAGGCGGATCGCAGAGGAGAAAAGGCAGCTCGTAACCAACTAAAGCCCGGTGACTTCAGCTATGAAAAGCAGAGCGGAGAATAAGCGAATTAATTTAGTTTCAGGCGGATCAATTTAGCGTGAGCCCGGAATGCGTATATCCGGGTATAGCAAGCGTTACAGCGGAAGGGACGAACTAGAGTGAGCCAACAGGCAATCTGCTCGGCAATACCCCTGCGTTTCGAGCGATAAATGTCGTCGCTGCCACAGATGGGGCACTCGTCACGGATGATGTGAACGATTTTCATAGGGTGGAGGCGGGAGCGGCCCGAACTACATCAATAGTAGTGCAGGAAAGGGGCCATTTCGCGGATTAGACTGAGCCGGAAGTCATTGATTCTAAGCGAGTAAGGCAGGCCGACTTGGTTGCTGGACTGTGGGATGCAATTTATTGGACTAAAGCGGAAGTTCGGGTCTGGTGTGTCTTAGCGCCCGCATCGTCGTTCTGGGGCCTAGCATTTTGAGCCGTTCATTCGTAGCGGCGCCGCTACGGACGCGGCCAGCGGCGAAGGGAACGTCGGCCGAGGCGGAACACGGCGACGCCACTATGAACGAGGCGATGGCGTTAGCGAAATTCTTTGCCGGCGGGGCTGTTGGGCGTTACGAGGTGGCGGGTGGCGGCGCTGCGCAGGGCTTTTGTTAGCGGCACGCTTTTGCCTGTCTCGAGGCTGGCTTGGACGGCTACGCAATCGCATGAGGCGACCAATCTGCCGGGGTCGTCGCTGGACATTTGGTGGAGGAAGCGAAAATATTTTTCGCCGATGGTGAGGAAGCCGCTCTTGATCTCGACCAGTTCCCCGCCGCGCAACTCTTTCAGGAATTGATAATTCTGGCGGACGATGGCGACGCGCAGATTTTTTTGCTTCATGGAGGTGGGCGTGACGCCAATGGTGCGCAGCAGGAACCACGTGGCTTGATCGAACCGCGAGACGTACATGTGCGAATTCATGTAGGCGGTGAAATCGTATTCGGAGGCCAGTACGGCGCCCTTGAACGTCAGAATCCATTCAGCCATTTTGTACCTCGCACGATCCCGGCCTCATGGGTTGAAACCCCTGAGGCTCGCGCAATCATTCGGCACGGCTGAAAGCCGTGCCCTGACGATTCCTTGAATTCGGACACAAGCGAAACTCTCCCTCGCTCGACCCACCAGACGCGCCAAGGCTGAAGCCGCGCCCTGACGATTTCATATATTTAGGACAGCAGCGAAATTTGCTGGAGGTGCGTTCGCGGTGGCAGTATAATGCATGCTGGAGCGCGATGAAAGGGCAATACTTCATGTTGGCTAGCGGCAGTGGAAAGCAGCAAATTGGATGAAAGCGCTGGCAAAAGCGAACGTCGCAAGCCGAGTTGCCGCTACTGCGACCGCGCCGCGCGTGCCGGGGCGTGTTTACCTGCGAATGCTTGGGGAGCGGGTGCGAGAGGCGCGGGCGCGGCGGGGGATGACGCGGAAGATTCTCGCGAAGGACTCGGGCGTATCGGAGCGGTACCTGGCGCAGCTCGAAGGCGGGCAGGGGAATATTTCGATTCTGTTGCTGCGGCAGATTGCGCAGGCGCTCGATTTGCGCCTAGAAACTCTCATCATAGAGGGGCCGGAACCGCCGGTCGAGTTGATGCACACCACGGAGCTGCTGCGGCGGCTGGGGCCCGGCAAGATCCGCCGCGCGCATCAAATGCTGCTGAAGAATTTCTCGAGTGAGCTTGGCGGCGCTGATGGGGACGCGCGGCGGTCGCGCATCGCGTTGATTGGGCTGCGCGGCGCCGGGAAGTCGACGCTTGGCGCTAAGCTGGCGAAGCGGCTCGATCTGCCGTTTATCGAACTCGATCGCGTGATCGAGCAGGAATGCGGCGTGACGCTGAGCGTTATTTTTGATTTGTACGGGCAGAGCGGATTCCGGCGTCTCGAGCGACAGTGCCTGGAGCAAATTCTCGAGCGGCATCCGCGATTCGTGCTGGCAACGGGCGGAAGTCTGGTGTCGGAGCACGCGACGTTTGAACGGCTGCTGACGGCGTGCTTCACCGTGTGGTTGCGGGCGACGCCGGAAGATCACATGCAGCGCGTGATTGCGCAGGGCGATATGCGGCCGATGGCGGAGAATCGCGAATCGATGGCGGATTTGCGGCGAATACTTTCTGTGCGCGGACCGCTTTATGGCGCGGCGGATATTGCGGTGGATACTTCGGGGCTGAGCTTGGGAGAGAGTTTTGAGGCGCTCTTGAGAGCGGCGCGGGCGACGGCGGGACAAGAATCGGCGCGGGGAAATTCGTAGGGGAAAGGGAGAGCACACTTCCATGTTGAACATGAAAGAGGCTGGGCTGGTGACGTTCGATGTTTCGGCTGATGCGCGACGGCATTGGCGCGTGAATGTTGACGGGCGAGTGGCGACGGTGGCGATGGACGTGAGTGAAGATGCGGGGCTGAAGCCTGGCTACAAACTCAAACTGAATTCTTACGACCTTGGCGTGGACATTGAGCTTCACGATGTGCTGCAGCGAATTCGATTTGAGCATCCCGAAGTTGCATGCGTAGTGCTGACGAGCGCGAAGCCGCGGATTTTTTGCGCCGGCGCGAATATTTATATGCTGGGGACGTCGTCGCACGCGTGGAAAGTGAATTTTTGCAAGTTTACGAACGAGACGCGCGATGGGATGGAGGATTCGAGCCGGCACGACGGGCTGCGATTTTTGGCGGCGTTGAACGGGACGACCGCGGGCGGAGGATACGAACTGGCGCTGGCGTGCGATGAGATTGTGATGACGGATGACCGGTCAAGCGCGGTGAGCTTGCCGGAAGTGCCGCTGCTTGGAGTGTTGCCCGGGACGGGAGGACTCACTCGTGTCGTGGACAAGCGGAAAGTGCGGCGCGATTTGGCGGATTTATTTTGCACAAATCCTGATGGAGTGAAGGCCGATCGCGCGAAAGCGTGGGGATTGGTGGACGAAATCGCTCCGCCTGCGAAATTTGCGGAACTAACGCGTGCTCGCGCGCTCGCGCTCGTTGCTGCGTCGCCGCGAAAGGCGGATTCAAAGGGCATTCGGTTGAATCCGCTGAATCGGCGAATCGATGATGCTGGATTTCACTACGATTTCGTCGATGTGGCTTTCGATCGGGCCGCTCGGACTGCGACTTTGACGGTGCGCGGGCCGGAGGGCGATCAGCCGCAGACGGTGGAAGCGATTCATGCGCTGGGCGATCGTTGGTGGCCGCTGGCGATGGGACGTGAGTTGGACGATGCGATTTTGATGTTGCGCACGAATGAACTGGAATTGGGGCTCGTGTTGCTGAAGACGAGCGGGAACGCGGAGGCGGTACTCGCGTCTGACAGCGTGATGATGAAGCACAAGGGCGATTGGTTGGTTCGCGAGACGATTGGCTTACTGCGACGTACATTTGCGCGGCTCGATGTGTCTTCTCGCAGCTTGTTTGCAATTATCGAACGCGATTCGTGCTTCGCGGGAATTCTCTTCGAGTTGGCGCTTGCTGCGGATCGCAGCTACATGCTTGCGCTGGCGGAAGAGGAAGGAGAATCGCCGAAGATTGCGCTCGACGAGCTGAATTTTGGATTGCTGCCGATGGTGAATGGGCGGAGCCGGCTTGAAACGCGATTCTGCGGCGATAAAGAGGAGCTCGCGGCGATTGGGAAGCTTTCGGGAAAGATGCTTTCGCCCGCGGAAGCGCTCGAGCAGGGGCTTATCACTGTCGCGCCGGACGATTTGGATTGGGAAGACGAAATTCGGGTTGCTATTGAAGAGCGCGTGAGCCTTTCGCCGGACGCGCTGACTGGAATGGAAGCGAGCCTTCGCTTTCCTGGCGCCGAAACAATCGAGACGAAAGTTTTTGGACGGCTTTCAGCTTGGCAGAATTGGGTTTTCATCCGGCCTAACGCGACCGGCGAAAACGGCGCGTTGAAAAAGTTTGGAACAGGATCCAAATCGAATTTTGATTGGGAGAGAGTCTGATGCCGCTGAATTATCAGGATCGCATACCGAACAACGTCGAGCTGGGGTCGAATCGCACGCTGCAACGCGCGCTTGAACACTGGCAGCCGGAATTTATGAATTGGTGGCACGGGCTCGGACCATCGGATTTTCAGGCTAACGAAGTGTACCTGCGAACGGCGACATCCGTGGACTCAAAGGGCTGGGCGACGTTTGGCTACGTGCGCATGCCCGAATATCGCTGGGGGATTTTCCTGGCTGAGCCGGACGCAAATCGCCGAATCGGATTCGGCGACCACTTCGGCAAAGAAGTGTGGCAGCAAATTCCGGGAGAGCATCGCTCCACACTTCGGCGTTTGATCGTCACGCAGGGTGACACGGAACCGGCATCGGTGGAGCAGCAGCGCTTGCTCGGGCATACCGCGCCTTCGCTCTACGATCTGCGAAATATATTTCAGGTGAATGTGGAGGAGGGGCGGCATCTTTGGGCGATGGTTTATCTTTTGCACGCGTATTTCGGGCGCGATGGGCGCGAAGAGGCGGAAGAATTGCTTGAGCGACATTCTGGGGACGCGGACAAGCCACGAATTCTGACTACGTTCAACGAGCCAATTCGCGATTGGTTGAGTTTTTTCATGTTTACGTATTTCACGGATCGCGACGGCAAGTTCCAGTTGAAATCGCTCGCGGAATCGAGCTTCGATCCGCTCTCGCGCACTTGCAAATTCATGCTGACCGAAGAAGCGCACCACATGTTTGTGGGTGACACGGGAATTGCGCGGGTGATCAAGCGAACGCTTGAAGTGATGCAGGAGCTGAATACAGACGATCCTGTTGCGATTCGGAAGGCAGGAGCGGTGGAATTGCCTCTGATTCAAAAATATCTGAACTTCTGGTTTAGCTCGTCGCTTGATTTGTTTGGCGGCGATTCGTCGTCAAATGCGGCGTCCTATTTTGCGAACGGGCTGAAGGGCCGGCCGGACGAAGCGCGTTATGAAGATCACAGTGCCGCGGAGCAGACTTTCAATCTCGAGCTTCCAGACGGGGCGGGCGGCGTTCGGACGGAACAAATTCCGATGCGCAATGCCATCAATGAAGTGACGCGCGAGTCTTACGTGAGGGATTGCGAGATGGGGATGAAGCGCTGGAACAAGCACATCGAGAAGGTGGGGCATAGTTTTCGGATGACTCTGCCGAGTACGCGATTTCGGCGGACAATTGGGAGCTGGGCCAACGTGCCGACGGATCCCGCGGGCAATCCGATCACTCAGGAAGAATTCGACGCGCATATTAGCGAATGGCTGCCGACGGATGGGGATCGCGCGTTCATTTACAGCTTGATGAAGGGCGTTACGGAGCGCGGGAAGATGGCGGCGTGGATTGCGCCACCGGAACGCGGGATTAATAATCAGCCGATTGATTTTGAGTATGTACGGCTGGCATAGGGATTGCTGGAACGGCGCGGCGTTTCAAGCGCCGAAGCAAACCCGAACCGATTTCAAATTTGAAATTTGACTTTTCAGATGTGGGATGCTGCGACGCACGAGCTGTTCGTGCTAGCGGCGGGCTTGTTGCAAAAGAAGAGAGATTCTTCGTCTCACCCCCGCCACCGTTCTCAGAATGACAGCGATGCGGCAATTGAGATGCGCGGTAGCAAGAACGGGCGGGTCTTAGACCCGCCCCTACAAACTGTCAATGTCTGCTGTCCGGCTGAAGTATGATGTCCCCTGCTGAACCCGCCAACCAAGCGACACGGCATGGCATCGGAATTTCTTAATGAATAAATTGAGTGGAGTTCTTGTAGCGCTGTTGGTGTGCGCGTCGGGTTGCGGCAGTCAGCCGTCTAGCGTGAGCCACGCGGCTGTGCGGGACGCTTCGCCGACGCAGCAGATAACTTCGCCAGCGGCTCCAGCGGCGGGTGCCACCGGTGGATTTGACGGGGCTCGGGCATTTGAGCATGTGCGGAATCTCGTGAAAATTGGGCCGCGGCCGCCGGGGTCTGATGGGATTCACGTGGCGCAGGCTTACATTGTTGGGCAGCTTAAGGGCTTTGGATGCCAAGTCGAGGAGCACGATTTTCACGGTTCGACGCCGCTTGGCGATATTGCGATGAAGAACATCATCGCGAAGATTCCCGGCAAAAGCAAAGGCATCGTTCTCTACGCCACGCACTACGATACTGTGCGCATTCCAAATTTTGTCGGCGCGGATGATGGAGGGTCGGGCACCGGGATGATGCTCGAGTTGGCCAGATTATTTTGCGGCCGCAAAACGGCGAGTGCGCTTAATGTGTGGATTGCGTTTTTTGACGGCGAAGAAGCGCAGGGCGAGTGGGCCGACAAGAATAGCGTTCAGTGGACCAATGAGAACAGCACGTTTGGCAGCCGCGAGATGGCAGCGAGCATGGCAATCTCCGGAGATCTCAAGCGGCTGAAGGCGATGATTCTCGCCGATATGATTGGGCCCTCCGATCTGAAGATCAGGCGCGAAGATCAATCTACGCCGTGGCTCAATGATCTCATCTGGGCGACTGCCGGCCGATTAGGCTATGGAAATGTGTTTGTGAACGAGAGCTTTTCGATTGGCGGCGACGATCATCTTTCATTCATCAAGCGGGGTGTCGCGGCGTGCGACATCATTGATTTCGACGTCGTAAATACTTATTGGCATACGCCGCAGGATACGTTGGACAAAGTTGATCCGCGGAGTCTTGCGATTGTCGGGCACGTTTTTGTCGAGACGTTGCCCGCATTGGAGAAGAAGTTCCGCTAAGCGAATAGAGAGTGCTCATCGCTCGTTGATATCTCGAAAGCCGTCCGCAACAAGGTTTTTCCACGACCAAATCGATCTATGCCATTGCCAGATATTGCGTGGTTGCGTTTGAACCTGCGCCGGCTCGATTTCAAGCGCCCTTTGTGAGCCGCGTCACAGCCAACTGTGCTGAATGACACATACATCTGCTCGAACCGGGGCTACGGTGGTGACATTCCGTGCAAGATGGAGACGAAACGTGCCAAACAAAAAAACCATGAAGGCGGCAATTGTTGAAAAATTTGGAGAGCCGTTGGTCGTGCGAGAAGTTCCAATCCCAACACCCGGGCCGGGGCAGGCACTGGTAGAAATTTTTGCAACTGGAGTATGTCACACCGATCTGCATGCCGCGGACGGCGACTGGCCAATCAAGCCAACCCTGCCGCTTATCCCGGGCCACGAAGGAACAGGAATCGTCGCAGCTCTCGGGCCGGGAGTCACGCATTTGAAGGAAGGCGACCGCGTTGGAATCGCATGGCTGCACAGCGCGTGCGGCCATTGCGACTACTGCCTTTCCGGATGGGAAACGCTCTGCCCAGAGCAGCAAAACTCGGGGTATTCGGTGAACGGAACTTTTGCGGAGTACGCATTGGGACAAGCAGATTATTTGGGGCGAATTCCCAAGAATCTTTCGTTTGTGGACGCGGCCCCGATCCTCTGCGCGGGCGTCACCACATACAAAGGATTGAAGATGACCGAGGCGCGACCCGGTGAGTGGGTTGTGATCTCGGGAGTCGGCGGCCTGGGTCACGTGGCTATCCAGTTTGCGAAGGCCATGGGACTGCACGTCGCGGCGGTGGACCTGGGTCCAGAGAAGATGGCGCTGGCGCGGAAACTCGGAGCCGAAATCACAATTGATGCGAAAACACAGGACCCTGCGAAGGAAATCCAAAAACAAATCGGCGGGGTGCATGGAGCGCTGGTAACCGCTGTTTCACCGATCGCCTTCAAGCAAGCGGTCGGCATGCTTCGGCGCGGTGGGACTTGCGTGCTGAATGGTCTGCCGCCCGGGGAGTTTCCTGTTTCGATTTTCGATGTCGTTCTGAACGGTTACACGATACGGGGATCCATCGTTGGCACGCGTTTGGACCTCGAAGAGTCGCTTGCGTTTGCGGGAGAGGGCCAAGTAAAGGCGACGATTGAGAGATTGCCGCTTGAATCCATCAATGACGTGTTCAGCCGGCTCAAGAAGGGACAGGTGAATGGGCGCGTTGTAGTTGGATTCAAGGAGGAAAAGTCCGCGAGGGTAGTGATGGGACGGCTCGCGAGTTAATCCGGGCTGCAACGAGCGCGCGCTACGCTGGCGATTCGTTGGATTGCCGTGAACCGGCCTGGCAAGACCGCTTCGTGGCGTTGGACATGGGCGGCGAAGGCTCTTAGAATCAATTTAGCCCGTGCGAGATCGGGTTTGTGCCATGCGCCGCGTTCATTTTCATTTAAGATTGAAACTCGTCCTGAGTTTGATGGCCTTGAGCCTCGCAATTCTCTTCCCTGTTTATTCGTGGTGCCGTAGTTCTTCAGAAACCGCGCTCGATCTCAGTGGAAAGGCCGTGAATCCGCTGAAAGCTGCCGCGGGAAAAGTCGTTGTGCTGATTTTTGTGCGGACGGATTGCCCGATTTCGAATCGGTACGCGCCAACGATTCAACGAATCATCGCTGCGTATTCCGGAAAATCAGTATTCTGGCTCGTATATCCCGACAAAGCGGAAACGGCTGAAGCGATTCGCAAGCACGAGGGGGAGTACGGTTACAAAATTGGCGCTTTGCGCGATACGCAGCATTCTCTCGTGAAAGTCAGCCAGGTGAAGATTACGCCGGAAGTTGCTGTTTTTGACGCGAGCGAGCGGCTGGTGTACCACGGGAGAATTGATAATTGGTACGTCGATTTTGGGCGCGCGCGGAGTGCGGCGACCACGCACGAATTGGATGACGCGATTCAAGCCGCGCTCGCCGGCAAGCTTCCTTCGGTTCGTGCTACCAACGCAATTGGCTGCTACATCTCGGACCTCGAATGATTCGTTCGTCGAGAACTCTTCCCTTCTGCTTGGTGGCACTGAGTTTGGTGGCGGCTGCGTCGAGTGGCAGCGGCGGGATCGCGCATTCTGATGCATCTCCTCCTTCGGATCCGCGTTCAGCGCCCGCGTCTCATAACGCTGAACGACCAGTCACGTTCAATCGAGACATCGCGCCGATTATTTTTCGCGATTGCGCGAATTGCCATCACCCGGGCGAGGCTGCGCCGTTCGCGCTGCTCACCTACGAAGACGCGAGAGCCCACGCACGGGAAAATGCAAGCGTCACTCGCAAGCGGCTGATGCCGCCATGGCTTCCCGAGGATGGCGAGCTGAAATTTGCGGACGAACTTCGGCTCACCGACCGGCAAATTTCGCTGTTTCAGGAATGGATTGACGACGGAGAGAAAGAAGGCAATGCGGGCGATCTTCCCGCACGGCCGAATTTCGTCGAAGGTTGGCAGCTTGGAAAGCCCGACTTGATCTTAACGGCTGAAAAACCCTACCTGCTGCCCGCCGGCGGCGACGACAACTATTGGAATTTTATTTTTCGCGCTCCCGTCGATCGCGTGCGATGGCTGAAGGCGATGGAGATTCGTGCGGGCGATAAGAAATTGATTCATCACGCGAACGTGCTGGTGGATCGGACGCAATCGGCGCGGCATTTGGAGAAAGAAGCCGGCGCGGGATTCGGCGGGATGGAATTGGAGATTGAATCGGAATCGTTCGATCCCGACAGCCATTTTTTGTTTTGGAAGCCTGGGACTGTGCCTTACGTCGAGCCGGACGGAATGGCGCTGCGGCTCGATAAGGATACCGATCTCGTGTTGAACACGCACATGCAGCCTTCCGGCAAAGCGGAAAAAGTGCAACCAACGATCGGGCTTTATTTCACGGATGTACCGGCGTCGATTTTTCCGATGCTGCTGCAACTGGAGAACGATCGGGCGCTGGACATTCCGGCGGGCGCGAAGGATTTTGTCGTTACTGACGAATTTACGTTGCCTGTTGACGTGGATTTATTGGCGATTTATCCACACGCGCATTATCTGGGAAAAGATTTGCTTGGGTACGCGGCCCTGCCTGACGGAAGCACGAAGACGCTGATTCATATTCCGCAGTGGGATCTAAATTGGCAGGCGGTGTTTCGCTATACCGCGCCGGTGAGGCTGCCGAAGGGCACGACGGTGGCTATGAAATACACTTACGACAATTCCGAGGACAATATCGCGAATCCGAATCATCCGCCGCAGCGCGTGATGGCTGGCAATCGCGCGCGAGATGAGATGGCGCATCTTTGGCTGCAGGTGATCCCGCTGAAAGCATCGGAGAGCGATCCAGATCCGCGCAAGACTTTGCTTGAAGCGTTTGCGCGGCACCGAGTGGCGAAGAATCCTGCGGATTTCGAAGCGCATTACAATCTCGCGGCGATGCTGCAGGCGCGGGGACAGATCGACGAAGCGATCGCGGAATATTCGCGGGCGGTGGAACTTCACCCGAATGACGCGACCGCGAACAATTCGCTTGGCGGGGCGTTGCTCGCAAGCGGAAATAGCGGCGAGGCTATCGCCCACTTCAATCTTGCGTTGAAGATACGGCCGGATTATTTTGATGCGCATTACAATCTCGGGAACGCGCTGATTGCGACGAATGATTTCCCCGGCGCGATCGAGCAATTTCGCGCCTGCGTGCGGCTGCATCCGGAAGACGCCGATGCTGAGGCGAATCTTGGCGGGGCGCTGGCGGAAACCGGGCAATACGCGGAAGCGAAGACTCATTTGGAGCGGGCGCTCGAAATCAATCCAAATCACGTTTTGGCGCGGGAGAATCTCGAGCAGCTCAAGCAGTTGATGCCCGCGAAATAATCCTGGGGACCTTAGTCTGCCGGCTCTCTGTGAGCTCGCGCAGCTTGCCCTGGATGTTGAGAACGATTATTCTCTGGGCCATATGCCAACACAATTTGGAGTGCCCACCGGTCTAATTCGGCGCAAGCGCGCGCTCTCGCGAGGCGTGTTCGCGATTTTCCTTTGCGTCGCGGCCCCGTGCTTGTGGCTTGATCGTGCCGCGGTCGCTTCGCCGGGCGATGCTGCCGATTCCGGGCTCGCTCCGATTCGCAGTTACATCGCATCGGGGTGGGATACGCTGACGCGATCGCTTTCCAATTGCGATACCGTTGTCGATCCGAAACTCCACTCGGGCGAGTCGGCCTTGTACCTTCCCGCAGATTATCCTGAGAGCGACGCGGTGAAAGAACTGCAGAAACGTTGCAATATCCAGGTGCTGCGCCTTTCACAGGTAATACACGGGCCTGGCGAAATTGATTCGACTAAGATTTCGCCGCACGGCTTGCTGTATCTCGAGCATCCCTACGTTGTTCCGGGCGGGCGATTCAACGAAATGTACGGGTGGGACAGCTATTTCATCATTCGAGGATTGGTGCGCGACAACCGGATCGAGCTTGCGCGCGGTATGGTAGAAAACTTCTTTTTCGAGATCGAGCACTACGGGACGTTTTTGAACGCGAACCGAACTTATTACCTGAGCCGGGCGCAACCGCCTTTTCTTTCGTCGATGATCATGGCTGTTTACGATGCTGACAAAGCGGCGGGCCACGAGAACCGCGCTTGGCTTGACAATGCTTACAAGTACGCGACGAAAGATTACGACATGTGGCTGCGCGAGCCGCATCTGGCCGGTTCGACGGGGCTCTCGCGATATTACGATTTCGGGACGGGACCAACGCCAGAGAGCGTGAAGGACGAGAGCGGATACTATCGCAAAGTCGCTACGTATTTTCTGATGCGTCCAGAGATTGATCACGGTTATGTGGTTGCCGGCGAGGAGCCCCCGGAAACTGTTTACGGACGGCAGTATTCGGTGCAGGTTTGCGAGGCCGCGGCGACGATGGCAAAGCCGGACTGCGAGGCCGCGCGCACGATTAGCCTGAGCGCCGATTATTACGAGGGCGACCGCGCGATGCGGGAATCGGGGTTCGATGTTTCGTTTCGATTCGGGCCATACAGCGCGGCCACGCAGCATTTTGCGCCTGTGTGCTTGAACAGCTTGCTCTACAAAACTGAGACCGACCTTGCTCGAATGAGCGAGATTCTGGGGCGCAAGGATGAGGCGGCGAAGTGGAAGCAACGCGCGGAAGAGCGAGAGGCGCTGATGGTGAAGTATTTCTGGGATGCCGAGCGCGGGATGTTCTTCGATTACGACTTCGAGAAGAAAGAGCGTTCGGCGTACGTTTACATCACGACGTTTTATCCGCTGTGGGCCGGCCTTGCGACGCCCGAACAGGCGCGCGCGGTGGTGCACAATTTGAAATTGATTGAACGGCCGGGCGGCATCGCGATGAGTCCGGTCGAAACCGGAGCGCAGTGGGATTATCCGTATGCGTGGGCTCCGATGCAATTGATCGCCGACGAGGGGATGCGGCGCTACGGTTTCGACGAGGACTCGAACCGCGCGTCTTATGAATTTATTTCCGCCGTCGCGGAGAATTTCCGGCGGGATGGCACGATTCGGGAGAAGTATAACGCTGTCACTCGATCGGACGAGACGCACGTTACCGCTGGCTATCAGGCGAATGTGATCGGGTTCGGGTGGACGAACGGAGTCTTTTTAGTGTTGCTGCACGATCTGCCGCAGAATTTGGTGGAGCGGCTCGCGAAAGAGCAGGGTCAGACGGCAGCGGCGAAGCAGTAGATGGCGCTCGTCGAGAATCTGCAAGCGAAAGGCCGGGCGGGTCTGAGACCCGCCCCTACGACGCGCTGCGACGGTTGTCCGAGCTTGGCCTCGCCACCTAATCGGCGAATATTTCTCGCAATTGCGCGGCATTCGGTGCGGGCGTGCCGCCGATCTGGCTTGCGACCCAGGAGCCGACGCGATTTGCGGCGTCGTTCATCGCAGCGAGTGACGCGCCGCGAAGGTATTGGTGGACGAGGGCGGCAGTGAAAGCGTCGCCCGCGCCGATCGTGTCCGCTACTTTGATCGGATAGCCGGGATGATGGTGGCTGCCCGACTCGTTCACCAGCAAGCTTCCGTGGGCGCCGCGCGTGACGCAGACAAGTTTCAAGCCGAATGTCCGAAGAAGGGTTTCCGCGGATGACTCCTCGTCGCGGTGCGCTATCCCGAGGAGGGCCATTACCCGTGGCAATTCGTCATCGTTGAGCTTCATGATGTCCGCGCGCTTTAAAGATTCAACCAGCACTTCAGCGCAAAAGAACGCCTGGCGAAGATTCACGTCGAAGATTCGCGTGGCGTTTGGGCGCGCGGCGTTGACGAAATCGCGAATCGTTTTATGCGATACGGGCGATCGCTGGGCTAGCGAACCGAAACATACGGCATCGGCTTCGCGGGCAAGGACGCTCCACTCGGGCGTCCATGCGAGAAAGTCCCAGGCTACGTTTTCGGAGATTTCAAATTTTGGCTGGCCGGCTGCATCCAGCTGAACTTTTACGGTTCCGGTGGGATGAGCTGGATCGAGCTGCAAATTCGCGGTACGGAGCCCTAGTTTCTCGAGCGCTCCTCGCGCTTCCCCGCCCAAATCGTCGGCACCGACGCAGCTTGCGACAACGCCGTTGTCGCCAAGCAGATTCGTGATGTAGGCAAAATTTGTGGGGGCGCCGCCAAGCTGCTTTCCGCCGGGAAGGAGATCCCAGAGAACTTCTCCCAGGCCGACGACGACGTGGTTTTTCGCAGTCATTGGCAGAGAGTTAAGGCTTCGCGCTCTGGCGTTCCTGCAATTGTTCCGCGAGCTTTAGTTCGCGGTCGGCGTCCTCCGCGCGGCCCATGTCGCGATACGCCTGGCCCAGCAAGTGGTGAGGCATGGCATTGTTGGGATCCATCGAGATTGCATGTTGGAGCGCGCGCACAGCCAGTTGCGTCTCGCCTTTTTTCTCGAGAACTTTACCGAGCAAAATATATGGGCCGGTTGACGTGGGATCGAGCCAGATAGAGCGCTGTAGCAGTTTTTCCGCGTCTTCATATTTCTCGATTCGCGAATCGGCGTCCGCGAGTTTGTAATAGACGCCGGCATAACCGGGATTGATCTCCAGTTCCTTCTGGAATTCCGCGATCGCTTCGGGAATCTTAGACTGAAAAAGATAGAGTTCGCCAAGCAAATAATGAACGAGAGGCAACTTTGGATCGATCTTCGCGGCTTCGCGCGCGTACTCTTCGGCGGGCGGCTCAAAATCCTGGCGCAACAGCATTCGCGCGGTGAACAGATAACTTGCGCCAGAATCGGCGGGCACGCCGTACATTTTTGCAAACGCCTTGCGAGCGCCTGGATAATCTTTCGTTTGGATGTAGCAGATTCCGAGGACGTAGGACGCGTCCACATTGGCGCTGGGATACCAGCCCTGCACCCTTTCAAGAAGCGGAATGGCATCCGCAGGGCGGCCGGCGAGGTAATAGGAGAGACCGGTTAACTGAACTGCTTCAGTGTCTTTGGGATTTTCCTGTTGAGCTTTATTGAGGAATTCGACGGCCTTCAAGTAATCGCCTTTTTTGTAGAAACCGACACCGAGCTCGTGGGAGAGACCCTTCAGGCCCGGCTGCTTCGCCTCAAGATCTTCGAGACGCGCGAGTCCCTGATCGTATTGGCCCTGCTGCATCAGCTTTCGCGCGTCGGCGAATTGCGCTTCGGGAGATGCAGCGCTCGTGACGCTCTGGGAGGCCGGCGCCGGTTCTTGCGCGCGGGCGAATATAGAAGTCGAGCCAGCGAACGAAATGAGAAGCAGAAGGGCGGGAACACATTTTACCGGTGGCATGAGGAACATTCTGCCAGGAGTCTACCCGAAGCGGGCCAAACAAAAACGGGGAGCTCGTGAGAGCTCCCCGCCATTTTGAGATCGAGATGTGCGCTAGAACGTGAACCGAACCGCGAACTCGATTTGGCGCATCATGGTGTCCGCCTCGATGTTCGTGATTTGGCCAGCCGAGCCTCCGCAGTCTACGCAGGTGTTGCCTTCATTCGAGTCAAAGCCCAGAACCTTGTGATTGAACACGTTGTACGCATCCACACGGAACTGGCCCTTCACGCGTTCGGTAATGGGAAAGTCCTTAAACAACGAAGCATCCGCACCGAAATAATGCGGACCACGGAATGTGTCATAGCCGACGTCGCCGATGGTGCCACAGGCCGGCCGCGAGAATGCGCCGGAAACCGGTCGAGCGAGCGTGCAGGTGTCAATCGTCGGTGAAATATCGCTTGCCGGGAACTCCAGAGCGGCAACGGGCGTAAACCATGAGTAGTTTCCGTTAGCCAATCTGTGGGCACCCAGCGGGAACGAGCCACCCGCTGAATTCGGACGGCACACACCACTATCCTGATCCTCGCCGCACTCACCGTAACCGGCGGTCCAGGGCAAACCGCCGCTCCAGTTCGTGGAGCCGGTGATCTGCCAACCGCCGATCGCGTAATCCTCGAGCTTATTGATGTTCGAAGCGTACTTCTTGCCGCGCCCGAACGGGAACGCGTAAGTCAGGTTGGTAACCCAAACGTGGTTACGAACCTGGCTATTCGGTCCGTACGCCGTGTGTGTATCGAACACGTATTCGTTACCGCCGTCGTATTGCTCGGCATGAGCAAAAGTGTAATGGGAGAGCAACTGGAGACCCTGCGAAAACCGCTTGTCCAGCTTGATTTCCAAAGCGTTGAACTTGCTGCTGGCGTCGTTTCCGAAGTAGTTGCTCAAATCGATGTCACAGCAGGTTACCGGAACGCCATTGTAAACGGTCGTGAAAGCATCGTGGAATGGCCGCCGCTCGTTGGGGGGAGTCAGCGGAGAGAACGAGTTATTAAAGCTGGTTCCCGGCCCGATAAAGACCGGGTTGACGTTGTAAGTTGACCCCGTGCCAACGAACCCATGAGTTGACTTGTTTCCGACATAAGCGGCTTCAATCGTCATCGTGTTCGTCAACTGGTGCTGGACGGTGGCATTCCAAGCATCCAACGTGGGCAGACGAACGTACGTGGGCCGAATTCTGGGATCCACGTTTCCGCTAGGCCCAGCCAAAGGCAACTGGCCGTTGGAAGGAATGGTCGGGAACACGACCGCCGGTGGTCCTTGAGCCAGAGTAAAGGCGGGATAGACGTTTGGCGAAACGGTAGTCGGATAATTGCCGCTGGTGTAGTCGAAGCCGGTCTGCGAAGCAAGCACGGGCAGCGTCTGCGTGACAGCGTGACCGAAGTTCGAGCCGAAGACGCCCATGTCAAAGCTGCGACCGTAGCCCATTCTGATTACGGTCTTGGGTCTCAATTGGTACGAAACCCCGAGACGAGGCGCGAAAGCATCCCATGTCGCGTCAACGTTCCCGTTGAGACCATAGGGCCCGTAGCCAGCGACTCGAATAACGCCTTGTTTCAAATTGGCGAATCCGCCGTTGCCCTTAGCGTTGACAGACTCTGGGCTGTAGTCTTCCCAGCGCAAGCCGTAGTTCACGGTCAACTTTGGCGTAAGGCGGAAGGTGTCCTGGGCGTAAAAGAAAAAGCGCTTCTGCCGTTCTGCGGCGCTAATACTCGTGCTGACGTAGCGGTCAAAATTGCTGACATCGCCGAGGAGGAACGTGGCCAGGTCAAGTCCACCGTTGCCACCGTCTGACGTGCCCAAGCGGGTAAAGTGAAATTCTCCGGTGCGATTCTCATCGCTCGGGACGCGAA